>Ga0307517_10000105_pt1 | contig 122680 bp, 134 predicted proteins | sample 23_EM_MG_FD_194515 | JGI IMG/M metagenome (GOLD analysis project Ga0307517, IMG submission 194515) | Populus trichocarpa ectomycorrhiza microbial communities from riparian zone in the Pacific Northwest, United States - 23_EM | ecosystem: Host-associated > Plants > Roots > Unclassified... | reverse complement strand
GAGAGGCAGAAGACCAGACAGGAGCGTCAGGACCGATGTCAGAGACCCCCTGAAGGTGGCGGGCTCTGGCCGGCCCCTTCGCGGGGCAGCGGAGTATGGCATGCTCAAAGGTCTCGGGGGCCTCGTTACAGCTGGGGCAGGTGGTCGGGGCGCCGTCGCTCCAGGAGGGGTGTGCGCGGAGGTAGCTCTTGCCAGACCTCATCTGGTGAAGGCGGCCCGCGGTAAACTTGTTGAGGCCCATGAACGGGTGGGGTTTGATCGAGGGGCGATAGGGGTACCTGGCCGGGTCTGGCGCAGACTCTTCCCATTCTTTGATTAGGAGGTTCCTACATTGGAGCTTAAGTTGGGGATAGGAGCGGCCCGGGGGGGGGGCCGGATAGTGTTCGAAGGAAATAGGGGGCGGAGCCCCCTTTATATAGAAAGAAATCCTAGCACAGCCTTTGCCGCCCGACTCATACCCCAGTATGAGTCCCATATCCGCGTAACCAAGGAAACAATACAATTTGTCGTAAACCTTACAAAGGAAATCCCTCATAGCAACCGTGTAACAAAGGAAAGAACACCAAAGTTATCCCAACACGTATCTCATCACGGGACCGTGAGACACATACTATTAACCAATCATATCCCATAAACCAAGTCATACTCTGAAATGCGTCCCCTGCGTGAAACCCATCACTCATAATATGAGTCATGTGTGAAAGTCATTACATCATGTGAGCTCACAATCATGAGTCATGAAACAATCAACCAATCATAATATAACGATGACTCGCGAGTGCATTGTCATGTGAAAACTAGCAGTCAACTGACATCATAGTGTGGAATCCAACACAGCTTATGACTCATAAGTATGTGTCATGTGAAATCTGGCTTGCTTAGTCACGATTTGTGCCACTATATGCGGTCCGGCGTCAACCGCCCTCGCCAGATTATGCACAAGTGCGTATTTCTTGAATACAGTTTCGGTGGGTGGTGATGATTCAACACTGGGAGATGAGAGTTGATACTTCTAATAGGATTTTGGCGTGGTACGTGTCACGCTAACAGCCCTCGTCACTAACCAATCCTGCTTGTCGGGAGATTTTGTGTATCCTGTAATGTTAGCGACACCATCATTTCGCCTATTATTTCTCACTATACGCCCTTAAGTCCTAATGCCTGAACTATCCATATTGTATGCAAAGTTTAAACCCCTTTAAGTAGGGACACCCCTCTCTTACATACCCAGAGATAATAGGTGAGCACACCACCCTCCTACATCCCAGTTTAGAGGTGTAAAACCTAAGCCTTCTTCTTTCACGAACGGAAATTACTCACTCCTCGCTTCCACAAGACTCGACAAACATCCAATTGTCACATTTACTCCAATCTTTCCCAACGTTCACTACTTGTCCTATATCCCACATGCATCCGAATTGCAGTGGTCAGCCAGCACCCCGGCTAGGCAATCTTAATGGGTGCAGGCCCAACATGATACCCGACACCCTGTGGTCGAGTAAGCCAACTCCACCAGTGGGCAATCTGAACAGGTGTAGATGCAACGGCATAGCCGACTTCGTGGGATGGAATCAGCCAACAGCACCAGGCGCCTATCTCACCTGGGGTAGACGCGACGTGGTACCAGCCGCTAAGTTGTCCAGATTGGAAATACAACAGACCGAATCCGGCAGCATCAATTGTCCAGAATGATTCAAAGAAAATTCTCCCCAGGCACGAATTGCGCGAGGGCTTCTAGGACGACCAGCCAAGTGCCTCAAGAGCCGCACAAATAAGATAAAAGCATATACTAAACAGAAGATGGAGGGTGACTGACAAGGGCATATGGAACATGTCCGCCTTAAGGACAATAGCAGTGATGAGTACCAGATGTCGCATCCGGGTGAGGAAACCTAACCGGACACCAACCCTCCAGGAGAAAACATCGGATGTGTGGATGACACAACACCTAGACATGGTAGTGGGCCACGATCAGGGGAGACAGAGGGAAACAATCGCCCATGGACTGTGCTAATTTCGACCAACTCTGGTTCATAGGAGGCAGCAATTGTCCCACTGATGCCAGCGGGCCATGTGACTATAACTCCAGGTAGGGCCTTCTCTCCGGCTACATTCTTCTTATCAAGCGTAGAGCTGTATCCGTCCCCACTTGGCGTCCCTAGCCCAACAACCTCTACTATCCGGAGCTCGTGTCCACAAGGTGAACTGAGTACAAGAGGAATCATCTGTGTCCGGCATGTAATTAACTCACGGCCAAACACGGTAACAGGTGTTGAGGGCAATATACTAGTCATGGCAAAGGATCTGATAGTTCAGTACACCCTGTATGTTAACCCACTCCCGAACCCGCTTGGTTTGATATCTAAGGTACACTGTGTTTTGAGTGGTGCGCAAGATGAGATTGTAGATGCCGGAAATATTGAACAACCGCTAAAGAGTATACACATTGTGAGTGGGACGTCACAAAGAGCAAGGGGGCTGGATTAACTACAAAAGATCCGTCAAAAACACTCTGGTGTGCAGGCACAGTTTGTGTCTTATATAAAAAATCATATAGAGCCTGTATCCTTCCGGTTCCTGGCAGCTCAGATTGGTGACGCTATCTATGGTAAGTATTGCAAGGGCAAGAGCCATCTTTGGATGCTGCACCTGGAATTCATCCGTCGTCTCAATCGTATTATGGTATGTCTTACTTGTTCAATCCCGTGCCATCAACTACGGGCATATCGACTTCCTGTGTATCACGTGCCTCGGCACTTCAAGTCTGAGGGAGTAGGAGGGAGGAGAGGCTGAATGTCACCGTCCTAGGGTTTCTTTGAGATAGCTAACTAATCTGGAAGACGTTTTCATACAGCAGAAGAAGACCTGGCGCTAGGTACTACGGGCAACGCGGCAACGCATGCTCAGGAATGTGTGTGAGATGATGGCAGACAAGATCCGGCAAGAGAATCCGGTGCTCGAGGAAAGCTTTAAAGGCGTTGGTTACAATCATGGGGCAGTCCATTCTGAACTGAAGCGTCAGCTATAGAGGCGTCCACTATTCCACCAGAATCCAAGTGTAACGACCCTACAGATAGGTAGCTACAGTGGACTAGACTCAAGCCTGTATGGTATACCAAGTGGTAACCATATTGAGGATAGGCCTGTATACTTAGTATACTACCGGTAGACATCGGTTGGTACAAGTGTCTACCAAGTGACTTGGTGACATAGGGTTAGACAGGGTAACCTAAGTAGGCCAAAGTTACCCTACTAGGCAGGGTAACCATCGGAGGGTATGATCGCATATGGTTAAGGACCCATAGTAAACGTTGCACGGGTCTCCGGGGCAACATTATATGTGGTCGCGCGGACTGCCGAAGGCAATAAAGGCAGGGAAGGGTGAAGTTACCCTACTTTAGAAACATGATTACCCTACCTTGGGACCCCAGTTACCCTACCTTCACCGACAAAGTCATCTGCGGACTTAGGGGGAAGTGATCCCACTATAGTCGGGCTCTTAGATGTTCAAAGGGCCGCTTGGAATGGCACGAAACCGGCTACTGACAGAGCAGGAGTGGTCCGAACCTCCTGTAACTTTCAGGGGATAGTCCTAACACCCCCCTGCGGCCCCTGAGTTGGTAGGGCGCGACAGCACGGTACGGCTGTGTAGTTGTGGGCTTCCTAGTAAAGTAAGATCCATAGGAACGCTCCCACAACACAGGATAAGTTGTGGCCATCCAACCGACCAGAAGCTGTTGGCAGGATATATAAGAGGTGTGAGGGTGACCGCCTCCTGGGGCGCCACCTGGATAACACCTGGGAACCACCTACAGGCATATATTGACCTCCGGGTAGTTGTATGGTTAACAGTACAGCGCTTGGGGCTGACTGGGGAAGCTGCCAGGCTTCCAGGACAACCACCCCAAAGCCAGTCCCGGGCTACCCCGTGAACTCTAGCATTACAATGAGTTATTAGTGGACTCTAGAGGTGTGAGTCTTGTCACGATTTAATAAGGTCCCGTATGGTTGACTGTGGGTAGCGCCCATGCAGTCATGCAGCAGGAGAATTCTTATCGAGGGGGGCATGTAGTCAGGTTTAGAAGCTTAGTATAGCCAAGTAGATTTGCCGATGGACTGCGTAGCTTGTATAGAAGAAGCCACGGCTAGGCCAGTGAGTCCCAATGGATATTATCTCTACGGTGGGCATGTCGGTTGTCCACTGACATGCTACCGATAGGAAAGAGTTTTCGCTCATGCAGATGTAGTTGGAGAGACATCACCGGAAGCACTTCCTATTTGTGGAGTTAGTTAATATCCGAGGGGTCCGACTGCCTCCGAGTGTTGGCTCACTCTAGGCAGGTGAGTTTGACAGCCTTGAGCTGAGCAGGGTGCTCGCGACAGGTCAGAATGGTTGACGGGTGTCCTCTGGCTTTACATTATTCTACTTAACTAAAGCGAGAGACACCCTATTCTGATAACCCACGATCCTCGAGAGAACTTGTTGCGTGAAGCTTTTAGGCTTAACGATATTAAGTTTTACCGCTTAATTCTACTTTGAATTACCTTTATCTTTATTTTGATCCTTACTTCTACTTTGAGTCCTCGGTGTGGTCTCAATCTTAGGATCTGTCTTCCTACAGAGTGCTCCCGTTTCACCAAGAGGAGCTGCCGTGCACGAAGGGACAGCAGTCGACCATCACGCTGCAGGGTTACAGCATTATGAACAAAGTCAAGAGGTGTCGCAGGTCACCAAAATGTCTTTTGCCTACAACTAGGCACCCTTTGCCCAGGCGTTGCAGATGCTAGATTCAGATCCAGTGAGCCTAGGTAACTCACAGGAGCTCTGGCTGGGACTAGTGGAAGAGAGGCCGGCGACCCAGGTTTTGTCTAGTGGCCTATCATTGAGCCTCAACCAAGGGCAGGAAAGTGACTCAGGCGCAGGAGAGAAGGGTTTTTTGTAGACTTGTCGATATCTGAAGGGTCGAGTTTTTAGGGAAATTGTTTTTCACAAAATGTAATACTATTAGATTCGGTAGGCCTATCAGTGGAGCGATAAGCACAATTTGGTGTGTATTTCTGAGCGAGATCTGAGAGACTCGGAGAGGTCAGAAACGTAGAATCGCCGTGGCCCGGATGTCCTGTACGCCTGGGTTACACCCGTAGACTGGTAATAAAACAATATCAGGATCCTGATGAGATTCAAAGTCCAGATAAAAGGCGTACAAGTGCCTCTCAGCTTGTGTGAAAGATGTTGTATAATCTAAATCTATAGCGGAGGTATCGAGATGGCATCTGCTACTTGTGTAGTATGACAACTCTTTTGAGAGTAGCTGTGTGAGCGATCGCGCAGGTGTCAAAACAGCGTCAGGAATATGTATGCTATGACTCCACCGTCAGGAGTATGGGTCTGCGTTATCACAAAGTTGTCAAGACGGTGTCTGGAATATGTGTGCTATGATGACAATGACGAGATTCTGCATGTGAGCTATCACCACACACACCAGAGTATGCATATCAGGTATCACGACGTCGTGAACAGGCCATTTGAAATATGTGAGCAATCACAATGCCGTCACGAGGAACATGTGACCTCTGGTGGCGGCATTGGAACTGTATAGCCAGACATGGCAATTGATGCAGAAGGGGTTCAAATATAGCGGTGTAGCATCAAGATGCTAGAGTGGAAATGAATTCCACCATAAAAAGGCAGACACGTGGAGGGGAGAGTCGGAATGCGTGGGCTTAGGATCTGAGGGCATCTCGACGCAGGAGCTGGGAGGTGGACGTTGACAGGACGTTGAGGACCCTGTGGTAGATTGGGAATGGCATCATGACATGATGTTGGGCCGACGTCGCATCCAGAGTGAGGTTTACGTTCGGAGCATCCTGAGTGTCTCATGCACAGGATGCTCAGGACAAATATAATAATCTTTGCGGATAAATAGAAAGAGGAAGATCGTGGGATCTGGACAAGGGAGGCAGATGCCGAAACGATCTTGACCAGATGTGGGAAGATGCCCAAAGCCTTGACCTTCAGTGAGAAGGAACCCAGGTTAGGGTGGCAATGTTTGAGATCAGACATCAAGAAGGCGGGAGAGTCTTAGCTCAGGCAGGGTCAGGCCGGGACATCCTTGGGAACAGGTAGCGTCAGGGCGGGGACCCTTAGATCAGGTGTCATGTGAAACGGAATAGTGTAGCATCTGCAGTGGTAAGGACACACAGCACCCAGGGGTCCTTGTCCTGATTGCGTCCGGATAGACCACGCCAAGTAAAGCAAGGTTTGGACACAATGTCGGATCACCATAGTGTCCTGATTTGCGAGATTTGCATTCCGGCCTCAGATGTGTCAGATGCACGGGATACACAGGACGCAGGCTATTATTTTTGCTGATGCGGAGTTAAATTCCTGCATGCCGAGGGAGGCACAAGGAGGAGATCATTGAGATGCCTGAGCTGGAGAGCTGAGTGCATCTGGCCAGCTGTTCTTGATGTTGGATGTCGTCAGGACGTTGTGAATCCAGGGAGTAGTTTGGGAATAGTGTCAGCATATAACTTCGGGCTGATATCACATCTACATCAGCAAAAGCGTACCCTGCATCTCACCCGTCGGCGTTGCCTCCTGAGGCAAGTGACGCACCTCCTGCGTTCCAGGCGTCCTGTGCGTCCTGACTTTGGTTGCAATGCCCCGCCACACCCCACGGTTCCAGATGCTACCTGGCAACGTTCCGTGCGTCCTGACCCAACCTGGTGCCCTCCCTACCTTTGGACTACCCCAGACCCTTTCTCTCATCTCTTCTTTCTCCTGATACGGCGATAGCTTCTCATCTCCTCTTCTCCGCGTCCTGACCCACCCCCTATTCCCGCTCTGGTAATCACAACAAATTTGCTGCTTGCTCCGATGTCGCCTGGTGTCTCGGGCGGCAGCACCTTTGTTGGTCCCTCCCGGGTCTCACATCTGACCACTGACTGGTCTGGCGAACTAATGATCTAGGTTTCAAGAAAGTGGCTTATATATCTTCTACTATATACAGTATCAATATGTAGGATGCGCACGCATAGCCGAATCCTGATTCTCACGCATCGCCGAATCCTGATTCTCTCATCCGGATTCCTTAATAAACCTTATTCAATATTCTCAAATCAATCCGCCCATTTACAAGCCATCGCCAGTCCTTCTCCGGGATCAGGTGTGCCAGACCGAGAATTGTTCCTATATCAATAATTGTAAACCCTCGGGTGTCTTCCCTCATCTGCACTGTAACCAAGCCATGCAGATCCGATAGACGCCCTGAGTTCACTGCGGTCAGCAACTGAACACCAGCGACTCAACGAACAGTATCCTAGGATCTGGGGTCCCAGATCTGCACGAGGGCAACTAGCTTTGCCGGCAAACGACCCCTCAGCGCACCATACATTTCTTCTGTGCCCACTTGTACCCAAACCCAATCATTGCGACTGCCCTGGTTTCTACAGTGTAGGGTGCCGGTGGATCGTGCTCGGTGGATCTCGTAAACATCGACTTCAGGAATGTAAGAACTGGGACTTAGAGTTGTGTCAGTAGTTCAATGGGAAGGGATGGAAGCGTCGCATAGTATTCCGGGAGACCGTGGTCTATCGGCAGGTTATGCCTGCCATATTGTTTCAATTCATAATATATAATCTCTAGTGAGACTCACGAGATCCGGCTAAAATCAACGATATTGGACACATCGCCCCTGCGTCCCTTTAAGATCCTCCTACAAATAACGGACAGCGATACCGCACTGGTTGTCCTATCTAAATGCTTCAGGAAGTCGGGGGAGAGATCTGCCCCGCGATTTTTCAGTGATTGCAAGTTCAATAATCTCATCTGGATTGCATGTTGATGACCGTAGCTATGCACGACCTGGCGCGCGGCATCATTTTTATTTGACTGGCGCCATCCTTCCTTGATTTGCGTCTTGTCAGCCAGGTCTCCGATCTCCGGGGAATACATTGGAATATTGCCAAACTTGCGTTTATGGTCACAAAAGTGGCTTAGTAGATGCATCTTAATGAAGTTGAAATGTCATTCGCCGTGAATCATGTCCATACGCAGTTCATCCTCTTTGTCTCGATCGTCCTCGCTCATCCGGCGCCGTTGGGATGTGGCCACAGGCTCACGCATTAGTGCTCTCTGACGTCGAATCTCCTTTCGTTACTTGTCAAACTTGGCTTGTGTGCGTTTTGTCACTCGGAACTCCAAGGAAATGTCCCTCATTCTATGCAACTGGCCCAGATACTCTTCCATATAGGCTATGGTGTCAGGTGTGTGCCTTCGGTATTCTGCCATCATATTGAAGTCAACGAGCGCCCTGACGCATGTGAGAGCACGTTTGAAAGGTATTGCTTGGGCACCTCCTGGCTGGCGAGGAGCCACCGCGGCAACTCCCAGAATACAATGCCCCAGATTCCTCATCTCTTTCCCTCCCCACTCCGTAACCTCGCGGTATGCTTTTTGGCCGACTAAGAATCCTGGGTAGGGCGGTAATACCTTCCAAACCTCATCAAATGCCTGCAGTCGCCCCTGTTTCTTCAGAAAGGCTTCGATCCAGTCCATCATAAAATTATGCTTAAATAGCCCGAGATAAATAGTATGTAGTATGTCGGGTATGTACAGATCAGACCCAGAAACTCGCTGGAGTCTGTGGAATATATTTTGGCCTATACCAAGATTCATAACATAGTCGTCGTCAGTCTCTGAGCCTGAGGTTTGGCTTTCAGGTTTGTAGTGTTGGTACCTTGCATAATCTCGGGCTCGATAGCTTCTGGCATGGGTTCCTAATTCGTTGGTCGGCACCTGGCATTTAGGACACGCGTTTGTTTTCAACACGTGCAGTGCCACGTTTTTCATATGGTCAGCGATCCACGCAGAGAGAATTGGGAAGGAAAGTCGAACCTTGCCGTCGGCACAGTCAATGGGGATGTCGACATGCGCCACATCCAGAAGGGGTGCAAAGATGAGTTCCAATACATCTTGTAGGGTGTCAGCGTTGATTTTTCTCTGGCGTCGGTAGCCGTTAGAGCACTTGGAGAGTTTGGGTGGAACCGGTAATAAGGCAAGAAGAAGAACAGCGATTGATCCTGGGCTGTTGCGCCGAGCCGACAGAAGATTCCTCATCGTAATATAGACAGGCCACGCTTTCTTGTCTCCTGAAAGGTTGGTGAGGTTAGTCTGATCTGACATCCCAATTATTGGAACAACGGTAGCGCCTGCCGGAAGTGTCAGATATGATCAGTCAGCTAAGTTCTTCCAAACAAGGGTGGGACTCAGATGCTCAACCTGCAGGTCCCACCACCAATCCGCCGTATGGATTTCAGCATATGTTCTCTGCCCGGAAGGGTCTCATTCACACCGTGGCACGTAGACCAAGTCATCTCGGTATGCGATCTGGCGAAGGAGATATCTGACACAACCTCGGACGTAGCGGTAAAAAAATGGCTAAGTCCCCTGGCCATCCTCAACTTGCCCTTCGAACCATTGCAGATATTGGCTGTAGGGATCCAGGACCCGGAGGTGGTTCTCAAGCGTGTGCATAGCGCTAGACCCTACTGATTCGTCATTTCAATGCCCACTCGAGAAGTAATCGTTGATTCGTGTTTTGGATACTTTTCCGTCAATGAACCAGAATGCCAGTTTGAAACCTTCCGCCCTATTGAGTGGTGCCCATAGTTCTGCGCACAGGTTGCTGTGTTCGTACTCAAATGCGGCAACGTCTCCGCTTACTTCTCCGGCTCCTTCAAAGTGATTCTGTTTCTAGGCACGGGCTGAGCTAGTATCGGAGACAAGAGCATCAGACTCGTATTCAATGTCTGGACAAAATGCATCAGGTTCCAATCCAGCAGGGCCCAGATCGGATTCATAGTCGGAATCCAGGCGCTCACTTGCGTCGTCGTTGAGCAATTCGCCTGTTTGGATGTTGGTATATTGTCCGGTGGACCTGAGGACAATGTCTAGACTCGCGTGCGCAGTTTGCTGCTGCTTCTCATATGCACCAGCCCTGCTGTATTTTCAGCGGCAGAACAGACATTTGCTAGGCATGGTTGGACATTGCTCAGTCAATCGCGGAGCTCCGAGTCCGTCTAGATTCGACGGGAAGGCTATGATATGTCAAGTCTTGACCACAGCGCGTGTGGATCCCATGTAGGGCCAAGGGAACCTATATTCATGATCTAGTTGTCGATAGAGTTTAGCGTAGGTGTCACGTGCTATGAGCTATCGTGTCTTTCAACATCTGAGACAGCAAAGATTATATGTTCCTGCCCCAATGCGTTTATCAGGTTTCATTCATTCAAGTTGAATCAAACTACCGTAGAGTCCTATAATAAAGCGTCAGATTTGGGTTTTCTTTTCAAACTACCTAGAGGATCTCGGGGGGGGGGGCTTATATATAAAGTGATTCGATCGCGAGACTAGAGGGACTTCATACCAAGATTCATCTCACACGCAGAACCTCCTCCGAGTCCACAGCTACCATCATCACATCACGAGTAAAGTTATCCCTAAATACAGCGATCTATATACACAAGGAATCCAGCCATATGGCGCAGAATAACAACAGTGTAGTGTACGCCCTCTTGCCGGCCGGAGGTGCGCCTCAGCCGCCGGCAGCTGAGACATATCATCTTCCGCCTTTTACTCTCGGTGGAGAGTATTCTCATCGACGCCCCGATCGTCATTCAATTAGCGCTCATAAGTTGGCTATGGGCGTCCCCGATCCCACAATAAACATGCCTCCCCCTGAATACCTGGGTTGGCCGGATGCTGTGCAAGATCAGATGTAAGCCAGGGGCTACATTTGAGATAATTGGCACTTCCCAGATGCCGAATTCCAGCAAATCGTCGAAGGCATGAGGAGATTGAAACCTGCGTGTAATGAACTCGCCACTGTATCAGCAGCCAATAACATGGCTAGTATGCAGGAGATTCATGAGGCAGTTCTTCAATTGGTTAAGGACTGTTGAAACAAGGTGGCAAATACCCTTAGGACGAATAACCACGTACCTCCACCCGGCCCAGGCGTCCCGCCTGCCCAAGCTATTGTGAGGCGGATGTTACTACGTCTCAAGGCACCACCTTAGTGCCAGTAGAGTATTGGAACGGCTGTAGTACCAAACACTGGCCCAGTTGGCCAAAGTTCTGCGCTGGCCAATGCTCCGGGGCCAGCCCAAAACGTACTTGCTCCCCAGCCGGGTGCCCAAGCCCTACCTGCTCCCCTGGGGAATCCCCAAGCTCAGAACATTGCGGCACTACTGCATGCTGGCCCAGTTGGACAAAATGCTCTCCTGGCCCATGCTCCTGGGCCAGCCCAAAACGTTCCTGCTTCCCAGGCTGATGCCCAAGCCGTACCTGCTCCCGCGGTGAATCCCTAAGCTCAGAACATTGCCACTCCCCCAGCCCTGGCTGATCATGAAGCGCAGAACGATCCTCCACCCCCACGCCCTGCTAATTCCCAACGTAGGATTGGTCCTCATTTGGGCAATCTCTACCGACAGAAAAATGCGCACCAGCCAGCGAATTGTCCTGGGCAGATCCAATCAGGTCCCTCAATAGGCATTCGGGATAGGCCACTGGGTATCAAACATGCTCCAGCAAATTCCCCAGGTCCGATCAATGTTCCCAGCCCAGAACAAATACCTGTACAGATCCAATCGGGTCCCTCAATGCTCATTCTGGGTACGCCACTGGGTATCAAACATGCTCCCGCAAATCCCCCAGGTCCAATCACTCTCCCCAGCCAACAAGATATACCTGTGCAAATCCACCCGGATCCCCCAATGGGCATTCTGGGTAAGCCACTGGGTATCAAACATGCTCCAGCGAATCCCCCAGGTCAGATCAATCTGTCCCGCCCAAAGATATACCTGTCCAATTCCAAGGGGATCCCCCAATGGGTATTCTTAGGAGTCCAATGGGGATGCGACATACTCTTCTGGCGGGTATGCCGGAAGCCGCCGCACCGAAGGTGGAGGATACGTTCATTCAATCCTTTGATGTGGCGTGGAGCGAACGTCGTGCAGTGGCAGGTCGGTCTCAAATTAGTGAGTTTTTTTGGCAATAATCCAGATGTGTTTTTTTTGAACTTACTGACTTAGGAGATATAGATCGGAGTGCTCTGGTTGGACGTCCACGTGCAGTAGGTATCGTCTAGGTCAGCAAACCCGCCAATAGCAGCGCACCACGACCAAATCATTGCCTTCTGTATTGGCGTAATCCTCATATCGATGTTGTCCGTTTTGCTGAGTTAAATTCCCATGACCTACCCGGTCTGTTGGCCATTATTGCGAGAACTGTGCCACACAATATGATTCGCTACATACTTGGCGCCACTGGTGAAGGCCGGCAACAGCTGCCTCTGCATCCCTGCCACCAATTATCTTTTATAGATTACGTCTCCATCGAGGAGGATGAGGACGGAAGGGCCAGGCTGATGTTGAATGCACTTCTCGACGATCCGTTGGATCTGTTGGTCTATTGTCATCGCCCAGAGACTCGGGGCACTGGCAGGTTGCGCACTCCACCCTTGAGGGGGAACAATTACCTTGACGAAAATGCCATCGCCAATTGGGCTAGTACCGCGGCGCAAGGTAATCACATCCAGGCAGCCCCATCAGACACGAGAACTGACCTTGAACCTCCAATGCCGGAGGTGAATAGGAACACTGAGATGACTCTCCCTTGTTTCTTCCTGGATTGAGTAGTTCATCATCTGATGTTTCTGACGCCGAAGAGGGATACCAAGCAAGCATCGGAGCATCACAATCCCCTGTTGGAGATCGCTGTAAAACACAAACACAATCCAAAATAAATATTCAGAAGGTGTCGAAACCTTGTGCACGCAGGCGTAATACTGAGCAGCATAATGTGGGGAAGCGTGGAGCGCCATCCCATGAGGAAGATTCAGAGTATTTGTCCAAGAAAGCCAGCCAGGCTTTCTATGCCCTTGCGTGGTTGAAACTTAAGGCGGACCGTGATGTTCGGGCAGAACTCGAAGAAGAAAAGGGTCATGAGTAAGCGAGACAGAGGGAGATTGTCGGAGGAGTTTGATCCAGCTGACAGCACGCTGAACGCCTGAGTCTGCCAAGAGATATTAGTGATTTAGGTGGTTAGAGTATTAGAATAGATTTCTTATAGACTGCGGATTCACTCATGAGGCTAAGCATTCGGGGTTAGGTCGTCTTGAGGATACTAGTATGATAGTAGGCTGAGGCTGCAGCCAAGGGACATTACAGTACACGATGTCTCTTGGCGTATCCTTAAAAGTGAGGCTTAAAACAATATCTCAGGGGGTGCTGGTATCACCTGTGACAATCATGACCTCTCATGATCTTTCAATAGTCTTTGTTTTATCTAAGTGCTACATCATTATCCACCGCCATTTGGCGAATTGCCTTCGTTACCCATCTCAAGATACTGCGAGATTGCGCTCCACGTCATGAGGTCGGGCCCTACATCACGACATCGCGGTACACCCTAAGTCGCATTCCCTGCTTGTACAGCCCATAGGACGCACAGTCATCGAAATGTCCACCGTCGGCCAAATCGATATAAGGACTCCTCCAACCCCTCCAACCCCTCTATCTTTCTTACCTCCCGCCTAAGAAGACCCCCACCTGCGTTCCTACTCTCCAGCATCCCAACATCTGGCCTCTTGAAACATATGAAAGTCAACTGACATCCAAGTGGGTATCAAGAGACCCCCGCGATTGTATTTTGATAACCCTTCATATTAGATTCCACAATCGCCGACGAACCCATGGCCCCTCCAGGCATAGCGAGAGCTTACTTGCCGAAGGGAAAGTAAGCAAACTACATCTCCCAGTGTTTGTAACCGATGCTAATACCTCTCTGCCACTCAGACTCCCAGCGGTACAACCTCCTCCGCCAGAAGTTCGGGGTGGCATACGAAGAAGAACTCTTACACGTTCGGCAGCCCATCAGCCGGTGTAAGAGCGAGCGTAAGCAATGCTGGACTTCTCTTTATAAGGAATCTCAGGATATCAAACTCACTATCCTTTTTTAATCAACAGAAGACCAGAGCCTGAGGAAGGCACTGTAACATGTGTACATGTTCCAGTAATGGTACACAGGAGCGGGCAGTGCAGGATCTCCTATGTTTAGTTGATTTATATTTTGTTTATTTGATTTGATTTCAGCTCCACCACTGCCTCTGAGTAAGATAGGCAATGTTAGCGTATTGCTATGTTTAGTTTGTTTTGTTGGAAGTTTATATTGAGGATTCCGAGGGTGGAATGGTCATGTAACTCTGGCGAAGGCTGAGCACTGTTTGTTTGTTTCTTTCTTTGGTCTTGCAGGATTACAGGATTCCGGTATGTGCGCAGCTACTGGTAATGATCCTGATTGCAGGAAGGTTATCGCTCTTGGGTTCTGTATTTAAACCAGTCGCCTGGCTAGCAGGAGACAGCCGACTTCGACAGACCGTCAGTCTAAGAATACACTTGGTTGAACGGCCTTCCCTGAGTTCTATTTGTCCTTCAACTATTATCTCTTACCTCCGGTCCCTTGAAGCCTCCCTTAGCACCAGCGCTAGCAGGCCTATCGGCGGTCCTATGGTATTTTCGTTAGACTGGAATAAACCTGTTACACGCACTCACTTCCAACATGCGGCAGGAGATTCGGTGTATAAAGCCAAACTATCCCAGAATAATCAGAATCTGGTATACTGACAATCTAAGAAACAGCACTGTGTATGGCGACATTGCGTACACCAAATCGTGGTAAAGATTCAAGGATCCCGGTGGCCAATCTTCTATCTATGCGACATGGCGCGAGCAAATAAAGGCCTACATGATTGCTCGCCACCTGGACCCTGGTCGTCTAACCGAAAAGCAAGTGGAGTCGATTTTATTGTTCGCCGGTGGCCTATCACCGGTCAAGGAGCGAATTCAGCTCATCAAACACCCGGACCCCGCCGACTACCTTTTGGAACTGAACCGGCTTCTCAAGATCGTTGTCAGGGATTCTGGAAACAAACTGCAAATGACGAAAGAGCGTTAAAGGGCCGTTGGTGATGGTCGCAGCGAGGTTACAGAACCCCTCAGTAAGTGCTAGCCATCTTGATTCCGTGAGGCCTGCCCTGACACCCATTGCTAGTTGCTCTTGCGGATTCGGATTCGCCATTTTTACCGCGCGCTATCAGAATCCATATTATTCGTCGGTCTGGAGCACCGCCGGCCCCGGGTCCATTCCTGGGCCACCCTTGGTGTGAAAGAGATGCTGACCGCGGAATCCCATTTGGGGTCCTCGCTAGACCAAGCATCGCGCATCTGCTACATGTCGTCAGAGAGCAAGATGTCGAAGACCATATCTGATGTCCCCGGTATCTCTTTGGTGCGACAGGCGTGGGTGCTGCCAGACTACGTCAGGACCCCAAAGATCCTCTCCCCCTACGCCAACTTATATTCCTGAACCAAGATGACGACATTCGTGTCTGGTTTCTTACCAACAGTGGCCCGGATCTGCAGGACCTCATAGTTATCGAGTCACAACCCGAAGACGGCGCAGGCCTGGACGAAACCCCCGTGCCTCCCACTGGGAGGTACCCATTTTTCGCCCGCCTCATCTGGGAACAGTCGGCCGGCGCAGAAGATGCGGCACGGGCAATGAAGAAGGAGGAGGCGTGGTTTGATGAGGATGCATGTCGACAGGGTGGGGCAGAAGGGGGGCCTCGGGCGCCTCCTGGTGCTGGCGTTATTGTTTTAGACAACGGCGGCGTAAGTATCTAGACTGAACAGAGACTTAGATGAAAATTGGATAGCTAATTGTGGATGTAGGACCAGTAACCGGGAGTTCCGGGCCCCTCCAGACTCCGGAGGAATATTCCATGGCAGATGGAGGAGCCAGCGCGCTCTCAACCATTACCGCCGGTGTTGGGGGTTCCCTCCTCTCGCCCGTCTGGGCCTTCTGAGTCTCACATGCTCTGTAAACTCCGCGAATTTCCCCAGGAGAACCCTTGGGCAAACAGGTTGTTGGTGAATCCCGAGCTCGTAGCGGAGAGGCTTCAAGGGTATGATGGCGCACAGGACACACCCCCTGCCACACATATAAATCGCGACGAACAATCTGTCTCAGCTCCACCTGCTTCACCTGCCGGCCGCCATCTCTCGACTGCGGAGAGAACAAAAAGAACATCCCTCTCCCACAAGGGATCTCCCGCCATCTACTGCCAATGTGGCCTCGACCCAGCCACCAGCATCCGTGACACCCCCGGCACGCCGATCTTCTGTTCCGTGTTCTGAGGACGCCTGAGAAAGGTTCCCATCCCTACCCGAAATACACCGTTCTGGAAGACGTGGCTCAGGTCGACAATCAGATTTCTAGGTTTCAGGATGAATTCTTTTTTCATTTTTACCCCTCCTACTCCCTTACACACGCTGTGGGATTTCCTTTGCGACACGGTGTCATGTAATTTATTTTCTCCGTAGGATTCCTAGCTCGTATAGTAATGATACCATTGCGCGCCCCTTGCTTCAGCTTCTCTCATCCTTACGTCCCCTTATGCTGATGTCTGATAACCTTTTCTGCTTTGGGCTGGACTCCCATTCTCTGTCCATAACTAGACTGGCGTTAGCCAAAAGGACTGGGGTATGCACTATGTGAAAACTGAGATCTAGAGATTTAGTGGTGTTGATTCGACATCGGGAGATGAGGTTTGAGATATCTAATCCGCATGGGTCGTGGCTTGTGTTTTGCCAGACCTAGTGTCGGGAATGGATACTCGGTGTGGCTCGTTTTTGCATAGCCACTACTGATAATAGCGACGCATCCTACTTTACTGACACCTCGAACCTTTTCATACCCGAGCGTAGACGAACATCATTCCTGAGCTCGTCCAGAGTACGAACATAATGTTGAACAAGCAGAAAACGCCTTTTTGCAGTTGAATACATTCATTCCATGCCGAGTGATAGTACGTGAATCTCAAACCCCCACCCCCCCCAAAAGACGTCGCGTATAAGACCTGACACGTTCCATTGCACAACAACTTCAAACTACCCATATCCACATCGTGTGGGATATATTACACTCACGCATTCTAATCCCTATTCTCTCGGAAAAATCTTTATCAGTCTCCGGTATTCTACGATATCTAGACACCCTCAAGGCAAATCACTCAGTTAGCCAACTTCACCGGTAGGCAATCTGCAGTAGCGGAGATGTGACGCCATACCCGCGCAGAGGGGATCGGGATCAGGAACCCAGCGGACCAAATCAGGCAGCTCCCATAGTACAAGAACACTGCCTGCCGAATCAAGCAGCTTCCACGGTACTCTGTCGTCCGGTGGCAGTTCTTACCCACCACAAACCACAAGACTCCCCACATCCCAACCCGTGAAGTGCGCCAGAAGGAGGACCTTACAGATCACGGCCTATAGGGAACCTGCGGGAGAACCAGATGCACAACAACAAATAGCGACAGTTCATCTCCGCGATAAGAGCAGCGATGAGTACCAGACCTCCCGCAGATCTGATGAAACTGAATCAGACACAGAACTAGACGCAGAAGACAATGATGTCCCGGATGACTACACTGGATCAGGGTCTCATCACCGATCATGAACTGCAGACAGACGACAAGCAAATACCCGGGTTTCAACTATGCGAGTTTGGACCACCTCTGGATCTCAAGGAGCGGCGCAAGTCAGGCGCACCCAAGCTGCTCGACCATTTATAATTCAGGGTGGTGAATATACTCCACCGGCATTCATATCTTCCAGTGTCCCACCATATTCGTCGCCGCTGGCCACCCATAGTCCCACTACGTCCGGAGTCGGGGCTCGCGTGATCCCAGCCATCCCAATAATTAACAACCCGAGCATCACCTCTGGCCGGATACTAACTCCGGGCGAAATACGGCCACAGGGACCAAGACTGCTGTAATCGTGTGGGCCAAGACTCTTATTCTATGGTACACCCGGTTTGTGAATCCTCTCCCAGCACCCGCTGTATTGATGTCTGAGGTCCACCGTGTTTGGCCCAAGCCTCTCGAGGACATATCCAACGCAGGAAACATTGAACCATCGATGGAAACCATAAAAATAGTAAGTGGACTCTGATACTCAAACTTGACGCACTCTTTGTGGGTGCTTACGAAATGTGACATATACGCGCCAGACACTCTGCAGTAAGATTCCAGTTTCTGCTCCACATAAAAAAACCCATTGGAAGCTATTACGATCTCCCCCGACACACGACGGCGATTGCCAGTCGGGTGGACTACCTCCTCGTGCGGGATAGATTCATGTGTTCCCTGAGAGAGTATGAAGTATGTGTGCGCTTTGCGATAGCCCGGCCACAACTACTGCCTATGGACTTGAGCCAGCAAGTAACGAATCAATTCCTCGTGCTCCAGATTCCTGAGGCAATATGAGGAAAGGACTTCAAGGGCAGGAAAATCCGCGGGATTGCCGAACCTGATGTTCTTGGTCTCCTCAATGGCACCATGGTATGTTTAACCTGTGCCATACTGTCCAATCCTCTGCGCGCATGGCAAACCGGAATCTATCTTGAAACATGCGTCTTCAAGTCGGACGCAGGAGCAGGTGAGCCTGACCCTGAACATGGTGTTCTCTAGTTCCGGCCAGGATGCTAACCTCATGATGAGCCCCGAAGACCTCTTTGCCCGCCAGCGCCAGACGTGGGCCCCGTGCGCAGACCGGGTACAGACACTGATCGTCAAGAACATTCGCGAGACCATGAAAGCGAAAATGGAGAATGATCATGGAATACAGGAAGATTGCCGTAAAGGGTTTACTGACGATTGGGAAGCAGTGGCGGCTGAGGTACAGAGTCAGATGTCGAGACAGCCCCCCCACGGGCAACTTCTCGGATTCCGACACGCCCAACTCCACGCATTCAGACACGTCCAACTTTACAGATTGAGAGTCAAACTCCCAGCAACCTGCGTATTGGAGCTCTGGCTGGAACCCCGGATAACTGAAACAAGTCATAGGAAACTGTCACTTGTTTCGCGTTCACTCAGGTGTCGGCAACCCAGCTACTCAACTTCCTCCATTCGGACTTACAGAGTGCGAACGGCTCACAGGAGGTGGCTGGGGGGCTAACCTTGGCCAATACTGTGACTCCGACTACATTGCGACAGCTCGCACGCAGCCTTGATGATCTAGAGCCGGCCAAGGAGACTACTGATCTGTGGCCTAAGGAGCAGGGGGAAAGTGCGAGCATAGATGCGGGTAGTTAGAATGCTGAGCATGTGTAGTGTAGTGGTTTTGGGATGCGTTCTCACATTTAGGAAAGTGTGCGAGGAGCATAGTCGTATTAAGATGAGGGCGTCTAGCCAACTCCACGAATTCAGAATAGAATGAATAGAAGCAACGTTTAACAGGTGCATCTTGGTGATTAGGATAGTAAAACACATCGTGACAGCGTTTGAAAGAAGAGAAGTGCCTAGACGTAGGATTAGGATAGGATTAGACTAAGTAGACGATGCGTCCCGATGAAAACGCGGCGTCAGATAGAGTCACAATTGGATCAGGACGCGGCATTTATAGAGCGTAAGATCAGGAACAAGTGTGTAGGCTTCACGTAGGGAGAGATGCGGATCGTGGGATCCGGACGAGGTCGGCAGGGTGTGAAAACATTCCGACGCGAGATCTGAAGATGAGTGAAGCCCTGATGTTCGCTGAGAAGGAACCGGCATCAGGGCTGGAGAGTGAAAGATCCGACGCACTCAGAACTCAATAGCGGAGGACCCGATGCAGTAGGAACGGAAGAGTCGTAGATCAGGGGGAGTCAGGAGGTAATAGAGAAGCACCAGACGCAGTCAGGACGGATGGCGCTAGGTGATGCAAAGTCAGGACACGACGTCGATCCGACGTTACGTCGTGATTCGCGATTAGCATTCCGACGTCCCGGGCGTCAGACGCAGGGGGCGCACAGGACCCAAGGTATTATTTTTGCTGATGTACTGTAACTGCTAACATTCAGAGCATCCTGAGTGTCTGATGCACATCAACCTCGGGACGCATATAATCATTTTTGCTGTATCTTTGGCCAGAGGCGATACTACTTGGCATGTCGGGTCTGAGGAAACCACTAGTGTCATATTGATTTATGTTCATACTGCGGATTGCTATAACAGACTCCAGTGTCAGGTGTCTCAATAGGTATGCAAGTATGATAGAATCAATCTCTCGCTTATTCTCCTTGTTCAAGTGCCAGTACTTAACACTGCACCGCAATCCCCTTCTCTACGATCTCCAACCACAGGTGTCGAACTCAGTATTCCGAATGTTTTGCATAAGACCGAACTGGATTAGGTAGTCTAGTTGCAAGTCAGGTCATGTCTAATGGTTGAAATTAGTCCCACTGGACAGTCCGGATTATTGCAACCTACTCCACCAGCACCTGTCCGACCAGCCCCACCCAGCAATTGGATATGCTATTTTTATCACAATATAGTATGTTCCAAGATAGCTTTTCTTAATTAAACTTATTTTTTCCATGTATTATATGCCTCACTTAGATTAGGGGTGGTGAAAACCTGTTCTCAAGTATCGAACTATTTTATTGCACTAAATGAGTGATAATACATAACCACATGCCACAATACGGGTATCCTATTCAACTTATCCATCTGCTAATCGCATTCATACCACATGGTATCCTCTCCCGGATGTTCTATCTACTTGTATTGGGCGGCTGTGGATTTATAATGTGGCAAGCTGCTTCAAGCTCCTACTATAGCTATAGTTCTATACTTAGTGAGTGTTGGCCGGGGTGCCATTCAGACTCTCATGGGCTCTTTTATAAAGACTGGCCCTGCCTCTAAGACCTGACCGGTCGGACTATTCAAAACCTTCTTAAGATCGCTAGGGTTCGGTACAACTGCGAGGAAGATTGATGCGGAACTCAAGGTTTGGGGTTAGTGGGACGGCAACGGGTGAATCTAACTATGGTTTTACCAGCTTAATGGTCGTAGGTAGTTATTTGCCTATCCGGGGGATGCATAATATGAGGAAGTGCGGTAGTGATGGCACTTGTGCGGCAACAATGAGGGAAAGACTAGGTTGAGATGGAGAATGTTGATGTACAGTGCCTGAAAAAATCGTTCAACCTGCCATCGGCGATCTCAACTATACAGCACCACATCATAGACCCACATAGGCTTAGCACAACGAGATCATGAAGTAATGAATGCAAGTTAATGATACCTAGCAAGCCCCATCCCCTCCTACCAAAATCTATACTATACAAGTACATTGCCTAGAAAACGCAGTCCCCTCGCATAGTGTTCCATCTCGGACCGCGAACACCAGGGCCCGACCACCCATTGCGGATTTAACGGGTTTTTGCGCTAGCAGACTTTAGACTTCCCGTACACTATCCCTTCGTTTGTATTCACGGAACGAAGCTAGTGCTGCACTTGACTTGGGGGTTAGCTATAAGAAGAATAGTCACTGGGAAAGATTACTAAGAGTCTTGGAGGGGTAAAAACAGGGCGGTGAGGACATTGTATTGTGCAGCACTAACTTATTTGCATAGTTGGGAGAAAATAAATGTGGAATTTCTTGTTCGCATCATGGCCATACTGAGTAGCACCCATTTTGTGGTATTCTGAGCACTACACTGTTTGAAGGTGAGCAAGGTAATTCCTATCACAATTACGAAAGTGAGTTAGTGCTAGCTCAAGGGATAACGTAAGGATAGGCGCCTCTGGCGCTTAATTCCTTATTTATTTTGGGTTTGGTTTGTTCATTTAGTCCTTCTTGTATGGCATGGTGTGTTTCCTAGTATGTTGCGAGAATGGTTAATCATGCGTCGATCTCTGCGCTACGGCACACTAATTTTCCGTGAATTTCGGAGTACAAACGAAGGGATAGTCCTTTGAACCGGGTTGCCGGGCAAGTTTCGAAATGACCGGATGGGATTACTTAACACCCTCCACCTCCGTCCGGCTTCAGGACGGAACGACTGCCCCGTTTTGAACACTGTTTGTGATATTGTGATTTTAAAACACAAAAGAATTCAGGATGGTATCCAGAGGAGGAAAAACAAAAGAAGGGCGAAAGAATCTGCTACCGGTACTTGAGCCCAACTGTAAGACAAAGGGAATTCAGAGCAAACAAGCCTGCCAGAACCAGCAAGGAAACGCACCCAGCAACACAACTGCTTGCCCTCCAATACCCTCCTTCGAACAAATAGTGAGAAAAAAGTAAGAAAACAAATTGAGAAAAAAAGCGGCAACCAGTTTCTCTCAGGCCCAATCAGTGTCCTGGAAGCCCAATATAGAGCCTCAACCACATGCGTCTGGAGCCTGGATCACCGGCAATCTGCAACCCCAATTGTTGGAGTAGGGCGCAAACATCCTGATCTGGTAGATGTTAGTCTTCATTTCCGAATCATATTACTTGTACAAGTGAACGGTGTGCTTATGTAGTCAAGATTTCACTGTGCTGGAAAAGCGGAGCAAAACACAAACATGGCAAACATTCTATAAGCTCAACTTACCATCAAGTTGATTTAGGTCTCCTAGGGTGGATGGAAATTTGTCACAGTGGACATTATGGGTGTTGAGGAGGGGTTGTAAGCTGTCGGCAGAAGACTCCACACGAGAATTCATCACACGGGCAACATTGTTGGTGTCACTATAGATCAAATTCCAAGTTAGTATGACAGATTAGGATAAGTTTGTTTTAAAGAAAAGGAATCTCACATGCGGTCCATTTTAATCTTGGCCTGTTCCAACCTTTCGGCCTCCTGCGTCAGATACTCTCTGATTTGACCAAGGTCAACAACAATTTGGGAAATATTATGAGTGTTTTGGATAATCCTCTGACTGCTCTGCACACAGCGCTGAGAGAGCTGGACATAATGCAAAGTATTTTCGGAATCCGTCTTGATCATGTGATCGGTGAGAATCTTAAAACGTTCAGAGAAGGCCTCCTGGACGAAGTGCAGATGCCCGAGAATGTCGGGAGATGCCAAACCACTATCATCCGAAGCCAAACTACTATCGGATGCGAACCCATCACCCTCGCTGGTCTCACTCATTGCGGTATCAACCCCGCCGGCCATACTGGTTGCGGCCTCACCCCCGCCGGCCACAGTAGTTGCGGCCGCACCCCCGCCGGCGACCCTGGTTGTGGCGTCAACCCAATCCCCTGCAACACTGGTTCTGTTTGCCAAGGACATTTTATCGTGGTAGATGATTGCCGGTATTTGTGTGGTGGACGATGGTTGGTGTTTGTGTTGTGAATGATTGTTGGTGTTGGAGCGAAAGCAGGGAGGAGAGGTGGGTCTGTCAGTGAAACAGAGTTCTCATATCATACTGCATATAGACCCTTACCCGGCCGCACTGTCAGGCACGTGAACGGACATGCTGAAAATTACACAGGGAATCGCAAAACATTGTGTAGCTGTGATACCGTCAGTGCCTGGATCTGTCGCGCCAAAATCTAGCTCAACCCACCAGAGAGATGCCCCACCAAACCATCTCTCAAGTTTCGACTGCACCGAAGCAAAACCTCTTTGTAGAATGTTTCCCCCTATTCTTTCCCTTTTAACCCGCTATCACTCACTCCTATAGCTCAAGCCTAAAATACATTTCTCCCTCTGGTATATACTTCTAGCTCTCTTTAACATCGCAGACTACCTGGCACTGCGCACGCTTTCCCCGTCGGGGACCCTACGTAGCCGCCGTTCTCACGTTCACGATTGAATTCCCCGGATGGTACCCTGACGGCACACTGCAGGGCATGGTCTCGCCCCATATCTGTCAGCCAATGCTCAATAATGTGTTTTTCCAGCTGGGGAGTTGGTGGTTGAGTAGCGAGGGGCAGGGTACCGTGGAAGTGCCTGAGTTTGTCAGAGCCTGATTTAATAATGAGGCTGTTGGCGTGGGGGAGATTGGGGGTTGGGGGGCTGGCTGGGTGGAAAGGGTATGGAGGGTTGAATAGGCGAGTCATGTGAAAAAGGGGGGTGGGGTGGTCCGTTTGTCTTGTTATTGTAACGCTGCATAGGACATCACTAATGGGCGTGTTGTAGATTCCTTCGGTAGAGTTTGATAAGCCCGTACAGAAGGGGGTCAAAGGACTTATGAGGGGAGAGAGCACGGCGCTACTTTGACCGAGGTCTACGAGAGGTTTATTCTTGTTTCGGGCTTCGATTAGAATGCGAGATTAAAGAACGAGTTCCATTCGTATAGAAGAGATATTATACCATGTTCGGTCATTTGCAATTTTTCCCTAATGCGTCTTGCCCCTGCTTGTTTTCTGCGAGCGGCGGGCTAACCACCAGTTCCCGACTATTGTTAATCTACTATGATCGAGTTTCCTTTTTTCTCTTTTCCCTTTACTCTCTCGTTTTATCGTTATCGTTTGGAATCACTATATCAAGGGGCGCGATAAATTCCTTTGAGGATTTTTTTCGTTGTTACAAATCTTATAGTATATCATCTAGCGCCTTGGGTATCGTGAGTCTTGAAAGAAAGCTAGCGTTACAGCTTTGCACAATTGTCTCGTCGTCGTAAAACTTCTTTTCTCAACTTTGGACCCCTCTTTATCATCATCTCTTCCACGATAACTCCTACTGGTCGATCTTCTACTGCAGATGACAACTACATTAAACCCCGGCCCCTACACATCAAGAAGGTTGAAAATTCGCCCTCAATGCCCTTTCGTAAAAGAGGCAGAGGCCGACAAGAAGGGAAGGAAGAGGATAGAGAATCCAACAGGGGATTTCTTGGAAAGAACATGTCACCGAAGCCAAGGGTTCGTGGTTCCTCTGCGGGTGCATTGGGCCAGGATAGAGATAATGGTAAAACTGATGGGGAGGGAGATTTCAATGATACTCGGAACCTTCGCGGCAGAAAGGGTGCAGTATTGAGCTCTAGTGGAGCGAGGATGGCCTGGCTACCACGGCCCGCTGCAGGACAGACGGAGAGTCTCTCCAACCACTGCAACCGAGCTGATCCCTATCTTTGCGCCAAAATTCTGTCCCAATGGAGCCCAATAATTCAGAAGGGCACGAGCCACAAGATTCCTCAAGCCACACCGGAGGGATGCTTGTTTACTACCTTACTCCGACGACATCCCTTCCGGGGATAAGCATAGGAGGAATACATTCTTGTGACGGGCGGCGAGTACTAGTGCGAAAGGTGTGGCAAGTCGGCGAGGACGAGGCTTGAGCAGAGGAATCGGGAGCGATGAATTGAGTTCTGGAGGGGAGGGCTCCGTAAAAGTCCCCGCAGAGAGGGTAAAGACAGGTAGCCATGGATTTCTTCCATGGCAATCACTGCAATCCCGGCAAGACGGCACGTCAGGCCCGGGAACTCTAGAAAGGGGGAGAGGAGCGATATCATATCTTCCGCAGAATCTAATCACGGGCGATGCGGGAAAGAAACTCTGCGCGAGCCTCCCGGAGGTTTCACAGCAGCCGATATGTAGCAACTGGATGGCCAGCATGGATCAGGACACGCTTCACGCGACGTGGGGAGCATCCTACCCCCGGCCATGTCCGCAGCGCCAATGTTCCTAGGGTGATTTATCCCAATATTAGTGAGAAGAATAGAACTAGGCCCCAAAGGTTCTGACAGTGGAAGCCACCACTTTTGGTCTCTGGCCTGCCGATTACTCACTAACGGGATACTCTTCCTATACATAGGGGTCAGTCTGGGAAACAGAACGGTTTTGGATGTAGGCTGAGATTGAGGGGAAAGTTGGCAGTAAGGCTGGATACGCCGGGGTGTCACCGGGTGTTGGCCTGGAAATTGGTGTCTTGATAGATCCATCGTGAGTCCCCTTTCTATCTGCTTCGCAATTTCTGACAAAGGTAGTCCGTATACCTCCCGTACATCCTTTTCGAGCATGAAGTCGGGGGGCGAAACCAATCCTAGAGTCGATATAAACTGCGAGGGATAGGGTCGGGGTAATGACCTTTCCATACGCTATGCAGAATAACGGGCACACTCTCAATGCCTCAGGAAGCTTAGCAAGACAATAGTTGCTAGAAGATATATATATCTCTCCCGTTGACGGGTATCCCGTCGTCGTCTCATAACGTCAAGGAAGCAGTAACGGCCGCGATTGGAAAATTGCAGGCAATGCCTTCAGAACAGACAAGATATGCGCAGGAAGATAGAAGTGTCTATTTCTTCTTGCTAACTACTCAACTAGGCGATGGGGCGATAGATTTACTCTCGGAAGCGTTCTTGGGGCAGATACAGATTCATATCCTTGGTATCGAACCTGTGTTCTAGGCCATGAACGAGATGAGGTCTTCGGGGGGGGGGGGGGGTGTTCAATTCAGTGCTTCCGGCCCAAGGCCTAATATCAAAGACAGTCGCAGCGAGCAAATACCTATTACGGTGGAAGAGATTGTATCAACATTAGGAACGGGGGTGTATCTTGGTGAAGCCCGAAACTCCGTCGTCGGTCTATGCCATGCAGGAGATTGGCCAATCCTCGAGGTAACAAGCGACACCAAATACACTCGCTTCGTCCAAGCTGAAACACGAAGCCTCCTTACCAAAGTCAATCCAGGAAGCCCCACTGTTCTTACTGCCACCCGCATCAAGGCTAGAGATCCAACTCGACTGGTACCCCGTCGAGTAATAAATCAACTCAATCCAAGCCGACCTCTCGGTATATAGAACCTCTCTACTAACCGTAACACTCACGTGCCAGCACAGCAGCCACCCCCCCGACACCACCCTCTCTATTTCCAGAACCGCGGGAGTGCACCGCAACAACGAACATTCACGCTGGCACTCCTCCCCCGCTCTACAAACCAAACATTTTGCCTCCAGCGAGAATTCACCGAAGCCGGCAGTCACACATGGGGAATACGTACTTGTACAGAATCCGCAGCCAGAGGGTAGCGAGCATGTACTCCAATTGGGGCCGTGCGCTTTCTTTAATCCAGGTTATTCGTCCCAGTGTGGAGAGGGCCGAGAGGAAGGTCGATTTACACGCCATTTCCCGGGAATTGGAGTATAGTCTAGGATCGTGAGGCGGTTTTCGCAAACTACGGGGGTATCTGCTAGTGATGGGTTGGTGTACAGTGCGCAGGGGAAATTGAGCTTTGCAAGTGACGCCATACGCGAGGATTTCGCAGACTGCCCTGGCGAGAGCTTGGGCTCTTCTCCATTCGTGTCACCCCCCGATGAAGTGCCCCTTTACAGACTTGGTTTGAAAGAATCGGAGGCAGACAGTGAGGATGAAGCGGAAGACAGTATGGACGGGGCGCAGAAAATTTGGAGAGATATCAAGGTTAAGACGTATGGTTCTGGAGATGGGGGAAGCATTGGGCGGGTGAAGTTTTCAACCGATGTGAACAGGAATAGTGGGGCTGAGGGGGGAGGGACCGGGAGTGGTGCTGAAAGCAAGAGTCAGGTGATGGTTAGGGAAGTTAGAGAGACTGATTTTGCTTTGGAGGTTTTGGAGTTTTGTTCTTCTTCCCATCTCCGGTTGTGTCTGATAAGGAGGCCGGGGTATCTGGCCAGATACTAGATATAATTATTGGGTTCCATGGGTTGGTAAAGAGGTGCCGGTCGTCCCCCTCATGAGGTGGGTTGGCGATGCGGGGACTAGCCGGGTAGCTTAGCTGTGTGTTTTGGACTGTTGTATAATTCTCCTAGCCTGATCAATCATGAATTAGTTGGGCCCCTTTTTTCTTTTCCGAGATTTAAGGTTGGGTTTGCTTGTGAGAGGGATAGCGACATCTCCAGGTGTGGTATGAGGTTAGGTAAGCGAATTGTAGAGGAATGATGATTGGTGGAGTCCTTATTGACAAGACCTGCCTAGTCTCTGTAAATCATATGTTTGCTGAGAATGTAGAATTGCGCAGAGGCATCGTCCATTAAGCGGCGACTCTAATTAATCATTAAAGACAGAATCAAGAGGTATCCCCTCCCGGGAATCCCGAGTCCCCAAGCGGGATACACCAACCAACACACAGACCCCAATAATATCCAAGAGTAGAGATTCCAATAATAAAATGAGAGGGGTAAAAGGGCGCACTATGACAGAAAACCAGAAATCCCACAAGGAAAAACACTACTGGTGGAAGAGGGATGACTAATATTATTATAGAGGTGAGAGCGACTGCCGAAGCGGATTGGCATATAAGATATCATAACTAATAGGCACAACAACACTGCAAGAACAAATATCACCAGCCCCAACCGCCCTGCGCTCCTTCCAGCCCGTGGCGGTTTCATGAGCTTACTTCGCGGAACCTTTGGTGCCTCAGGGTCGTCTTCTTCCCTCCTCTCTGTGGTGGGTTGCTCGATTGTAGGGATCATAAGGGTTAGGGACGGATAGTTGTTAAGCACAATTTCATATCTTAATTACTGGTTCCGAATGATAGCTGTTACAAGCTCAGCGCGCACAGCAAGTAGTTCTGTTTGGATAAACGGGTCTTGAATGAGTGTCTTGAAAATTCATACAACCGGTCTTGTACTATTACGAGCAACGTTGCCCGAGGTTGCTGAGAGGGCCCTCGGAAAAAGTGGCATGCTTCCCCAAGAAATCTATGATAGGGAATAAGAGCAAGTTGGTAAACAGAATACTTCTATTCTTAGCAATCAGGTGAATCAACTTAGGAATTGAAAAGGGAAAGCAAAAGAAGAAACTTCTAGAATAGAAGATGCGTTTGGTTGTTGGTGGTGGAAAAAATTCAAATTTGGAGAATAATTGTTTGAGAATCTGATAGAAACAAGATGGATGGAAAATAGGGGGATAAGGGGGGAGGTTTGAGGATGAAAGTAGGGATACAGAAGTTATAAGGGAAAAAGTCGTCAAGGCTAGAGTTACAAAAAATTACATGTAATTGATCCAGGTTCGTCAGCCGCTGGTTTTCGTTATGCACTCGTTGGAGCCTGTGATCAAGTAGAAGGCCGCCCAATGACAGGTTACTGTGCTGGGCTTGATGGGGTATGGCTCCTGTAGTTAATCTAGCCCAAGAGTCTTCACTCAAATCGCCAGCCCATTTCTGCACAGGGTGCCGGTACTGGCTTGTGGTATCTGAGTTCCTCTATTCCGCTCAATGTTTAAGTACAAGTTATGAACTTTCTTTGAGCAGTTGTTTTAAATCATAATGCTCAGGGCCAGGTATCCCCATATGAGATAGTGTGAATTGAAAACAGAGAGAGTCCAGTGTCTATCCAGTGTGAAGCAAAGAAAAAAAAAGGAGAAGGGATATTTGGGGCCAGTAATGGGGCCGAGCTGCAAAAGATCAAACAGGGCAAACAAACCTGCACGAACGATCAAGAAAATCCCCCGGCAACATCACTTGCATCCTGGCAACATTCTTATTCTAACCTATTGAAGAAAAGCTTTGAGAAAAAAAAGCTCCCACATTCTACTTACAGGATAAGAACATATGCAAAGCAGGCCTTTGGCATCAGAGTCCCAAAAGCCCCTGCCCCCTCACCAGGCACAGCCGGAAGTGGCAAAGAAAAAGGCAATATACTCTGAACCCCCGAAGGCCCAAAGTCAGCCAGTCAAACATCCCTCAGCCTGACCAGAGTCTTGCTTCTAAACCTGCCACCGGCCCTTCCACCCCCAGCCTCACCACCCCCGTTCACATCGGTAGAAAGCTTCACCCGCTCAATGCCCCCCCCCCCACCCCCCCCACCCCCAGAACCATACTCCCCAAGCTTCATATCCTTCCTGATTTTCTGCGCCTCGTCCACGCCGTCTTCCACATCACCCTCACCGTCTGCATCCGATTCTTCCAATCAAGCCTCTCAAGGGACGCTTCTGAAGGGGGCAGTGAAACTGATCGGGGGGGGTGACACGAATGGAGAAGAGCCGGATTCCTCGTCATTCTAGTATGCAAGAACATCGTCTCTAGCATCACTTGCAAAGCTCCATTTTTTCAGTGCACCGTCTACCAACCGATGGGTAGCAGATCCCTCAGTAGCTTGCGAAAACCGCTTCACCATACAAGCCTTATACCCCAATTTTCGTGAAATATCGTGTAAATCGACCTTCACCTCTGCCCTCTACACACCGGGACGAATAGCCTTGATTTCGGAAAGCGCGCAGCCCGAATTGGAGTACATGCTCGCCACCTTCTGGCTGCGGATTCTGTACGAGTATTCCCCATGGGTGACTGCCGGCTTCGGCAAATTCTCGCGGGGGAGCAGTGCCAACATGAATGTTCCTTGTAGCGGTGCACTCCTGCGGTTCTGGGAATAGAGAGTGGTGCCGGGGGGGTGGCTGCTGTGCTGGCACATATGTCTTACGGTTAGCAGAGGGGTTCCATATACCTGGAGCTCGGCTTGGATGGAGTTGGTTGTTGCTCGACGGCTGATCTGTCGTTGGTTTGATCGCTAGCCTTGATGTGGGTGGCAGTAAGGGCCGTCGGGTCTCCAGGATCGACTTCGGCGAGGAGGTTTCGTTTTTCACCCGGGACGAAGAGAGTGTATTCGGTGTCGCTGATCACCTCGAGGATTAGCTAATCTCCTGCATGGCATAGGCCGACAACAACGTTCCGGGCTTCACCAAGATACACCACCGTTCTTAATGTTGATACAATATCTTCCACCTTGATAGGAATTTACTCGCTGAGACTGTCTTTGCTATTAGGCATTGGGTCGGAAGCTCTTAATTGAACACACAACCTTGAAGACCTCATCTCGTTCATTGGCGGGAACACAGGTGAAATACCAAGGATATGAATCTGCATCTGCCACATGAACACCTCCGGGACTAAATTTTATTGTAATTCACCGGCACTCCCTCCGGCACTATTACAGTAGGGCCTCACAGTCGGTGAATTGCGCGAAAGGCGGAGTAGCAGTGAGGAAAAGAGGGGCAAATCGGTGAGGAGTTGAGCGGGGAAGTGAGGGGTAAGACGATAGCGTCAGTGGAACTGGATATGATGTGATCATAGTAGGAATGGTGTTAGGGTGAGTAGTTCTGGGCTTTTGTACTTAAAGGTTCGGTTCACGCACAATTGCAGAGGATAAGTGGGTGAATAGTTTGTTCCTCTCCTAGGTCTCTTGATTTTCTCTCGCGTATATACGATCGGTAGTTATTCGGAAAAAGATAAGAAATCTATAACCCCATCATCTAGTTGAAAAGTCAGCAAGAATAAGTGCACACTTCTATCTTCCTGCGCATATCTTGTTGGCTCTGAAGGCATTGCCTTCAATTTTCTAATCGCGGCCATTACTGCTTCCTTGACGTTACGAGACGACGGGGGGATGCTCGTCTGCTGGAGAGAGAGACATAATATCTCCGAGAAAATACCGTCTCGCTACGCTTCCTGAAGCATTGAGAGTGTGCACGTTAATTGGCTTAGCGCATAAAAGGTTGTTACGGCGACTCTGTCCCTCGCGCTTTCTACTGACTCAAAGATCTGTTCCACCCCCGACTTCATGCTCGCAAAGGATGGACGGGAGGTATAGGACTACCTTTGTCAGAAATTGCGAAGCAGATAGAAAGGGGACTCCCAATGGATCTATCAAGACACCAATTTCCAGGCCAACACCCCGTGACTGCCTGTCGTATCCAGCACTACTGCCAACTTTTCCCTCAATCTCAACCTACATCCAAAACCTATAGGAAGAGTATCCAGTTCTGGAGTAATCGCCAGGTCAAGGATCAACATTGGTGGCTTCCATTGTCAGCACCTTTGTAGCATAGCTCTATTCTTCCAACTGATATTGCTATAAATCATACCCAGAACATTGGCACTGCGAACAAGGCCGGGGGTGGGCTGCTCCCCACGTCGTACGAACCGTGTCCTGATCCATGCTGGCAATTCAGTCGCTACATATCGGCTGTTGTAAAATTCTCCGAGAGGATCGCGCAGACTTGCTTTCCCGCATCGCCTATAGAATCTGGTTCGGTGGGGGACATTTCCGGCTGTGTATCGTATGCGTGATTAGATTCTGCGGAAGATATGATATCGCTCCTATCCCTCTTTCTGGAGTTCGCGGGCCTGACGTGCCGTCTTGCCGGGATTGCAGTGATTGCCATGGAAGAAATCCATGGCTACCTGTCTTTACCCTCTCTGCGGGGACTTTGACGGAGCCTTCTCTTCTAGAACCCAATTCATTGTTCCCGATTTTCTCTGCTCAAGCATCCTCCCCGATTTGTCATATTTCGCACTAATGCTTGCTGCCTGTCTCATGAATGTATTCTTCCTATGCTTATCTCCCGAAGATTGGTGGTCGGAGTAAGGTAGTAAACAAGCATCCTCTCCGGTGTGACTAGGAGAATCTTGCGGCTCGTGTCCTTCCGAATTATCGGGCTCCATTGGGGCAGAATTTTCGCAAAGATGGGATCAGCTCGGTTGCCCTGATTGGAGACACTCGCCGTCTGACTTGTAGCAGGCCGTGGTAGCCAGGCCATCCTCGCTCCATTAGGGCTCGATCCTGCGCCTTTTCCGCCGGGGGAGTTCCGAGCGTCTTGAAACCCCCGCCCCCATAAGGCTTACCATTATATCTATCCTGGCCCAATACAGGCGGAGAGGAACCACGAACCCTTGGCTTCGGTGGCATGTTCTTTCCAAGAAATCCCCTGTTCGATTCTCTATTCTCTTCCTTCCCTTCTTGTCGGCCTCTGCCTCTTTTACGGAAGGGCGTTGAGGGCGAATTTTCAACCTTCTTGATGTGTAGGGGCCGGGGTTTAATATCGTTGTCATCTGTAGTAGGTCGTCCACTAGTAGGGGTTATCGTGTCAGAACGACGGATGTCCAAGGGTGAGTAAATAATTCGGAGGGAGGGGAGATGACGAAAGGAAGAGACCGAGGGCATAGGGTGGTAGGTCTACATTTTTGTAAAAACCTTGACAAAACTGGGGCAGGTGGTGTGGGTTTTGTGAGGGGTTTGCCAGGTGATTGGGAGTGGTGAACCACACCCCATCAGATCGTGGAAGAGATGATGATAAAGAGGGGTCGAAGGTTGAGAAAAGAAGTTTTGCGGCGGCGAGACAATTGTGCAAAGCGCTGACACTGGATTTCAGGACTCGCAGGACCCAACGCACTAGATGGTATTATTCTACAAGATTTGTAATAATAATAGAAATCTTCGAAGGAATTCATCGTGCTCCTTGAGATAGAGATTCCAAACCACAGCGATAAATCGAGAGAGTAAAGAGGGAAGGGGAGAAAAAAAATCAAACCCTCGATAATACTAGATTAGCGATGAACCGGTGGTTATCCCGCGGCTCGCAGAAAACCAGCAGGGGCAAGAGACATTAAGGAAAAATTGCAAATGACAGAACATGGTATAATATCTCTTTACGAAAAAACTCGTTCTATACTCTTGCACCCCGATCAGAGCTCCGGATAGGGGTAAACCTCTCGACAGGCCTCGGTCAAGGTAGCTCCTCGCTGCCCCCACTCATAAGACCCAAAACCCCTTCTCTACGGGCTCATCCAACTCCACGGGGTGAATCTACTACCTACGCAGCGTTACAATAGCCAGACGAAGGCCAACCCTATTTCCCTTCTCTACATGACTCGCCTAAACAGCCCGCCGTACATTGTCCTCCCATCCAACCTTCCAGCCCCCAATTTGTCTCACGACAACCCCCTTATCACTAGAGCAGCTTGACAAACTCCCGCACCTCCACGGTACCCTGCCCATACCTACCCACCCACTGGCTCCACCGCTGGAACAACACATCATTGAGCATTGGGTGCCAGATATGGGTGAGGACTCGATCAGCGGTGGGCGGCCGGGGTACCATTCGGGGAATTCGATTGTGAACAAGAGAACGGCCGCTGCGTAGGGTCCCCGACGTGGAAAGAGCACGCAGTGCCTGGTACTATGCGATGTTGAAAACGGCGAGGAGTATAGACCTAGGAAGTGTATTATTGGCTTACGCTATGGGAGTCAGTGAGATTGAGTTAAAAGGGAAAGAATGGGGGGGAAGGTTCTACAAGGTGGTTTTGCTTCCGTGCAGTCAAAACTTGAGAGATGGTTTGGTGGGGCATCTCACTGGTGGGTTGAGCTGGCCTTTGGCGTATCGGATCTAGGCACGGACGGTATCAAAATTACACAATGTTTTTCAAGTCTCTGGGTAATTGTCAGCATGTGCATTCACGTGCCCGACAGTACGGCCGGGTAAGTGTCGTATGTGGAGTATAAGAACTCGGTTTCACCGACAGCCACCTCTCCTCCCCTCCTTTACTCCAACACCAACAATTATTCACAACATAAACATCAACGATCATCAACCACACAAACACCAGTGATCATCTACTACGATCCGATGCCCTTGATTAAGGAAAGTAGCCATGCAGAGAATAGGGTGAAGGGGAGAACGAGTTGGGTCGGCCGGGTTCCGGCTTCGCAATCCACTGATATTGCCGGGCACCTGGACCAGCTTGGCCAGATAATCGATAAGGGCTTTGATCGTCTCTTGGAACAAATGACCCAAGCGAGGGAGGATATGGCCCAGAAGACCGATGCTATCATTGCCCAGCACGCCCAGGCTATTGCCCAGTACACTCACACCATGAGTCCGATGAACAACATGCAGATGCCATTGCTTCAATTGCCAGAATGGGGGCACACTCACTCTTTCTACTTGTGAGATTCCTTTCCTTTTATCAAAGAGAATGTTTTGCTAGTCGGTATTACTAACTTGGCATTTGAGCTATAGTGGCGCGAACGGTATCGTCAGTTTGATCAATCCGCATGCGCAGCCTTCGGCCAACCCCCCGCACCCCCAGGTTGACACAGACACTATTGGGTTTGAAACCCTTCCGGTGACCCTGGGTCAGGTAAATGAACTTGATGGTGAGTTTAACTTCTTTTCAAATTAATATTTTATCAGAATGAAGACTAATAGCTTGTAGATCAGGATGTTTCCGGGCTAGTCCACCAGTTGGAGTTGATGGGGGTTGGTCATGTTGGTGCCTGACCCAATTCGCAGGGACAGTACATTGGGTATCCGGCCAGACACTAGATACAACCGTTGGGTTCCACGGATTGGTAAAGTGGTATCGTCCTTTTGCATTGTAAGGTGGGCTGGTGATGCGGGGTAGAATACTCGGGTAGCTTAGCTGTGTGTTCTGCTGTATAATTTTCCTAGCCCGACAAATCATGAATTAGTAAGGTCGATTTTTTCTTTTCGGTGATCAAGGATGGGTTTATTTGTTAGCGGGATAGCGACATCTCTGGGCGTGGTATGAGGTTAGCCAAGGGAATTGTGGAGGAATGACCGTTGGTGGGGATCCTTATCCATCTTATAATTTTCCTGAATGTGGACGCTTCAATTGGAAACAATAATGTATATAAAACAACTCTTTTCCAACTTGTCTTCTCACACTATGCACGAACAAGACCCTTAAGTACAAAAAACTAGAACAACTCGGCCGAGAGTACTTCCCATATCCTCACGCCATTTCCACCACTTATCGTATGATCCTTTTACCGCTCATTTCCCCGCTTCTTCTCATCGCAACTGCTCCTCTTTTCTTCACCACATTTACCCCGAATCCTGCACACTTCACCGAGTCCAAAAGCTCCGCGGTGATGCTTCCGGTTTTCTTCTAGCACATTCTAACAGGTACATAGGTTCCCAAAGGGTGGAGAACATGTACGGAGATGTGGGCGTAGAAAGTTCTCGTGAGGAGTAGGCACCGGTGACTAACAACAACCCACAATACCTGGTCTCTGTAAAGTTTACTATGACACGCTCGAAGGAAACCGGAAGTCCCCGGAGGAAAAAACATAATACTAGTTGTGGAAAATGGGTGACTAATATTATTCTGGGAGGTGAGAGCGATTGCAAAATCGGGGATCGGCATATACAATAACTAATAGTCAAAAAATACACAACAACAGCGAATCTCATCAACCCCAGCCCCCCCGCCCACCTCCCCCCCGTCACCCTCTCTGCGCTCACTTAACAGATCAGTTGGCGCCTCGGGTGCGTCTTCTTCCCTCCTCCGTGGTGGGTTGCTCGAGTATCGGGACCATAGGGGTCGGGGGCTTGTCCTTCTTCCTTAGCACGATTTCATATCTCAATAACTCGTTCCGTAGAAGTAACTAGATCCGTTTGGATGAACGGGTCTTGAACGGGTGTCTTGAAAATTCCTACAACCTGTCTTGTACTATTACGAGTAACATTCCTCCAAAGTTTGTGAGAAGGCCTCCCTTGGGGGCGTACATCCCTAGGGAATCTATGGTGGGTGGTGAGAGCAAGTTGGTAAACAGAATACTTCTAATCTTATCAATCAGGTGAATAAACTTAGGAATCGAAAAGGCATAGCAAAAAACAACTTTTAGAATAGAGGGCGCGTTTGGTTGTTTGTTGTGGAAAAAATTCAAATTTGAAGAATAATTCTTCGAAAATCTGATGGAAACAAGATGGATGGAAAATAGGGGGATAAGCGGGGGATGGAGGAGGGGGGGGTGAAGATAGAGATATGGAAGGTTTAAGGGAAGAATTCGTCAAGGTTAGAGTTACAAAAAATTACATGTAATTGATGGAATATCACCTGGACTATTGGGAGCATTGTTCCTCCCGCTGTCTGTGTCAATTTTATAACATCATGAGTATATGCTGTCATGGTAACTACTTGGCCCTGTGATAGCTAGGAGCCATTCCCATTGGGGCCAATGCAAGTTGTTGCTTCTTTTCCAGTGTTCTCAATAGGGCGGTGGACGGCGTTAAGCGATCCCGTCCGGTCTTTTTCGAAACCGGCCCGGCAACCCGGTGCAAAGGACTAGCCCCGCCGTCCCCCACGAAAAATGTTTCACGCCCGGCTGGGAAATGCTTCATCATTGCCAGGAAACGCATCCCATATTTCCTGACACCCCCGAAAGTCGAGCAATATGGAGACCGAAAGCTGGGTATGCTACGATACTAGGTATGCCTCACAGGCTCGTTTTAACACAATGTCATGAAGTAAGAAAAGTATAAAAAAACAGGAGGATCGTCAGTAGATAAGATTTGTATATCAAGTGTTGTGTTTGAAGTCCTTCCCTTGCCGTATACCATGGAAAAATTCTACACCTATTGATCTCTACCAGATGGTATCCGCTTGCTTTGGGTATTATTTGATGAATTTCTGAATCTGCTCGTGGAGGGCGTAGGGAAACGTGGTTTTTCATACATAGTCCCTCATAGTCCCCCGCAGTCCCCGGCAGTCCCCCTATTTCATAGTGTTGAAAGCTACCGGGAATCAGTCTCCTTATTTCCCGTTATTCTTGTGTTCTTTCATTAAATTTTTATCATACGCATTGGTATTATATTTACTATTACCGTATAGTTTCCTGTTTTTGGTGTTTTGCTTTTTTCCTCTTCACTCGCTTTTCTTTGCCGTAACCCTGTTTAGATTGTTGAAACTAAAGGTGGAGATGCAACTCATGGGTGCTAGGGTTATAGCATCACAATCGTTCATTGTGTGAAAGAATCCCTCCACAGCGGTTTTCGCGCACGGGAAGATATCAATTATCATCATAGATTTCATGCGTCATTGTCATTCTCACCGCCTATGATATTTCCAATGTATTTTCCCCTTCGGTCATATGATATTGGGAGGGACTCTATTCAATAAGTGTCCATTGCCACGAGCGGTTGGAATAGAATAACACTTTTTTTATTGTCTTTTACACTAGTCCTTACTTGTGTTTGGCACACGAATTTATTGAAAGACTCAAAAAACTTTACCCGGCGGTCCCCCGCCGTCCCCCGCCGTGCCCCATAGTCCCCTACGCTAATTTGTCTCACATTGCAGGGCCGGCCGTCCTGAGGTTTCCCGGACGAGAACGGACCGCCTTTTGTCGTCCCGTCCCGGGCTCTTGGCAGTCGCTTCGTGGGGCCCTACGGGGGCCCTGGAGCGTGGAGAACACTGTCCTCCCCCCCCTTGAGGCCCTGAATATTCACAAGGTTCCTCGGTATGCGAAAAAAATGTAATATTTACTAGAGCGACGACTGAGAGAACGCAGAATACTAGAACAATTCATCCATTTACGTAGTTCTAAAATATTAAAAACCATTTGTGCTACAACTGAATTCAGGGGAAGCTGCACAACCCCCGTCCTCCCCTGAGAGACCCCAGAACTAGCCACCTACGGCCCCCAAATGGTCCCAGACCTATCTACTCATTCAGCCCCCTCTCCCCTGCAACCACCAATCCTGCGCAGTTGACTCTCAGTAATTAGTTTAAACTACCGCCGATCTAGCTGCTACCTTCAATACAGCTGGCTCCACCGCCACTACGCACGCAGGCAGAAAAGTCTTTCAATTCTTCCCTCATCAAGGAAAACTTTTTCTCATCATCGATTGTAGCCAAGATAGACCCGGCAACAATTCCCCGTGTCTATCGACTTGCGTCGAGTTGGCCCAATTTTGCCATCATCTTTTTTCTAAGTATGATACACATTAGTTTGTTTTCATTTGAATTTCAGCTCATTTGAGGTATGTTTTACCGGTTGCTAGTTTTGAATCAAAATAAAAAGCCCGTGCAAACAAAGGTTGTTCCGACGTTAGCGACCGTACCAATCATTTCTTTAATAAACCTCTTTGTTAGCTTACAATTAGAGGAGAATTAGCTAAATGGGGATGCTTACCACGACGAGCCATCGATTCTGATCGGTGTTGGAGGTAAACTTTGAGGAGATGAAAATTGGGGAATAAATTGTGGTTAGGGAAAATACTAATAGCCGGTTACCCTCCTATTCGCTTCGCTCATAGTCGGGAAAACCAAGTGTTACGCAAAAGCAAGCGTTTCGCTCTGTTTTGTTTTTTTTTTGAGTGAAGAGACTTATATAACTTGAATGCAATTGATCCGCTTAAAGAATTACATATTAATTCTCTAGAGTACCAGTACTATTGTCTAAGTTACAAAGTTTTAATTGAAAGTAATAAAATCAGCATTTCTTGCAATTGAATCACAAGATGTAAATGAAGAACCAGAATCAGAATCAATATCCAGCTCATCACAACCACCTCCTAAATGACTTCCACCTTGTTCACCACCTAGAATAATCTCAAACTCTTCCAATTCATCATTGGCTCCAGATTGTGGTAGATCCCCAGTAGATACAGTATCAAGAGGATTTGGTTCCAGTATTAAGAGAGCTTGCAGTAAGTCGGGAGGGGCTTGAAGTGCCTCAAGGTCCTCTGGAGTGGGATTCTTTTCAGGATCCATAATTGCAATCAACATCTCAGGTGGAATAACGCCCCCCTGAGTCTGAATATTGTGAAGTTGTTTCTTTCTCTCTTTTTCAGCCTTGCGAGCATCAACTCCACCACGGTGTAAGGCTGCCTTGGCCTTATTAACAGCAATCTGGATATCTTTGCGAGCCTTCTTTATAGCAGCTAGCTTCTGCTTCTGATCCTTTTCGTTCTTTCTAAGGCGGGCATCTGCAGCAGTAATAATGCCACCTTTTTGAATTACCCGACGGGATTTGGTTTTGCGGCGCTTGTCTTCCTCTTTAATCCGAGATTGAACAGCCCGATAGGATTCCTGTTGAAGTTGTGCCTCTGCTAGACAGATCTGTGTTCCTTCAGCCCATTGTTGAAATTTGGCTTTGGATTTTGGACTGAAGGTTTCTGCTTTATCAATCCATTCACCCATTCCTTTCTGACACTCAAAATAGGTACTTGGAAGTACAGGAAGTTCCAGTTCATCATCTTCATCAGTTGAGATTATCGTCGCTCCTTCACTTATATTACTTTGTAAGCCTGATGCCATTGCACTAGTAGGCAAACCAGATGCTTTCTTTAGATCTCGTCTTGCATTATAATGGCGCATTTTCTTTAATGCCCTTTTGAAAGAGACAGGGAACATGCCGGAATCCTTAAACGAATTTTTAATGGTGTGAGATTGAAAGGTCTGGTCCCGAATAGCGCTAAGATCGCGGAAGAAAGAAGAAATGGTGTATTCCATATCGAGACTGTGCAGGGCATTGTGGATTGCCTTGTTGTGTTTCCAAGGGCGAAAGACACCAACATCCAGTGGTTGGAGAACATGTGTCAGATGTGAGGGGAATACAAAAGGAACAATATGATATTCATGGCACTTAAGAATGAAGTCATCCTTGTGGTGTGTAATATGACCATCAATGAGAAGAATATGCCATTGGGCTTTGGGACTAGCACCAACATGCTTGATAAAGTGATCAAGCCAGGAAAGAGCAATACTCTCATTTGTATAACCAGTTTGGGAAACTGCAATTACCTCAGCTCCAGAAAGATTATCATGAACCCAATCTTCCATGATCTTTTCTCCAGGACAAATGACAACTGGTGGAAGAGGGGGGCTTCCATCCGCAGAGATTGTTTCAATAATGGTGATCGACTTGCGGTTTTCGGGGCTGGCGGTATACAACTCCTTAATCTCGATCGGAACAACCACTGTCTCGCCAGTTGGGCATCCAACTCTTACACCAGACTCATCCATGTTGTAAATGTATTTGGCGCGACGAATTCCATACTTGGAAAGAGTATTTTGATACTTGACAAAAAATGTCTTCAAATCTTCCTCACTATGAGTAGTGAGTCGAACATTGGCAATCGGCTTAGTCTTAATAGTATGAAGAGTAGGATTTCTCTTCAACCATTGTTGAAACCAGACGAGAGAGGGGGGATTGCGCTGCTCTTGCTGGCGAAGGTGGCAGATGGCTGCATAAATAATTGAGGGGGTTGCTCCTAACCCAGCCTCTAGCTGCTCCAGAGAAAAGCGGAATACAGCCAACTCTTGGGCTTCAATCAAAATGACATTATTTCCTCAATGGCGATTATAGGTCCCACGTGAGTTCCTCTCCTGATGACCTTTACGATATTGGCGCATGCGGATAGATGCAGGATTGACGTTGAAGATTGTTGCTGCAGTGCTGGCCTTTTCCAAGGGTTCCTCTTCAAGCCACTGCATTGCTCGATTCAAAGGTTCCTTCATTTCCAGCCTTGTCGGTCCATCAGGAATCGCGATTTGACCAAGACCTTCCAGCTCCGTGGATGGCGCATTTGGTTGAATAGGGCCTGAGCTTTCTTGGGTGACAGAATGGCCAAGCTGAGAGGTGGAATTCTGGGGGGCGGAGGCCATTGATAGCTGGGCCCGGGAGAGCAATTGGATAGAAGAGAGACTAAGGTTCCCTTGGCTGAACATGATAGAGAAATTTCCTGAATGAGATAGACCCGGGGGAGTTGAATCGCTAGAGCTGGATGGCTGGGATTGGTCTGGCTGGAGTGAAGTGAACAGTGATCTTGAAGAGGAGGAATGATTTGCTGGACTCGAGCACATTGAATCGGGTAGTGCGAGGGATTGGTCTGCCATCGGAGTTGCTGAAAGGGGATTAACTTTGTGGAACACGGGTGTCGCGGGTGGGTTTGTGCTGGTTGACAAGTAAAAAAAAAAAAAAAAACGGAGCGTAACGCTTGCTTTTGCGTAACACTTGGTTTTCCCGACTATGAGCGAAGCGAATAGGAGGGTAACCGGCTATTAGTGTTGGAGGAGCTTCCATCGAAGTGAGGAATTCCCCCACGTGTATAGAAGGTAACGTGAGTCACCGGGAACAAGTACTGTGAGTACTCGTGTACCGGTACATTCTAACACTGCTCTCGGCTCACACCCTGCTCTACTTCGACTAAGGTTTCTCTTATTCCTATCGAGAGCTTTGATTGGGCTGCAATCGTACAGAGCGGGTTCTTTCGTAAAGAAGAGATATTATACCATGTTTTGTCATTTGCAGTTTTTCCCCAATGCCTCTTTCCCCCGCCGGTTTTCCGCGAGCCGCGGGCTAATCATCAGTTCCAGACTCTCGTGAATCCCCGACGCTCGCCAGATTCCAATACCCACAACTCCTCGGCGTAGAAAGTACTAGAAAGAGGATCGGAGAATTCCCCGTGGCCGGACATACGGTGACTGTTGCGAGAAGAGGGGTTGATGATTCACCAAACGGGGTAGAAAAGAAGGGAAAGCAGGGTACTGGGCATTGTGTGAGAACTTATGGAAATGGTGTGATAGTGTTGAGCAGATCCGTAGAAGACTGAAGATTGATCGTGTATTTAAAGACTCCCCTCTGCCCATCACCGTGGAAGGGCAGGTCAAGAAGAAAGTTATATGTTAGTCTGTGATATACTCTATTGCGTCCCCGAGCACTGCTCTTTGGCAACGCTCCACATCTCATTCGCCAAATTCTGAGACAGACTATCGCTAATCTGCCAATATAGAGGGGTTTCCTTTTTTCCCTTTCCACATTACTCTCTCGATTTATCACTATTTTCAGGAATATCTAAAGCAAGGGGCACGATGAATTCATTCGAAGCATTTTCTTATTGTTACAACCCTTTTAGTATAGTATCGCAGCTTTCCACGATTGCCTCGTCTTCGTGGAACTTCTTTTCTCTACTTTGGACTCCTGTTATCGTCGCTTCCTCCACGATCCGATGGGGTATGGTTCATCACTCCTAATCACCTAGAAAAACCCTCGCAGGCGCACACCGCCTGCCCCAGTTTTGTGATATTTTTTACAAAAATGTACCTATACCACCCTATGCGCTCTGTCACCTCCCTTCGTCATCTCCCCTCCCTCGGAATTATTTACACACCTTTGACCTTCGTCGTTCGAACACGATAGCCTCTATGTGTCGACAGCCTACTGAAAAGGGCAACGACATTACACCGAGGCCCCTACACATAAAGAGGGTTAAAAAATCGCCGCCAATGCCCTTCCGTAAAAGAGGTAGAGCACAAAAAGAGAAGGAAAAGGATAGAGCCTCATCCACGGGATTTCTTGGAATGAAGTTCCGATCGAGCCCTAGGGCTCATAGTTCCTGTGCGGGGGTGTTGGGCAAGGATGGGGGTAAAGGAAGGACCGATTGGAACGGAGATTTCAATAATTCCCTGAGCCATTCCGGCGGAAAAGGTGCAGAATGGAGCCGTAGTAGAGCGAGGATGGCCTGGCTAAAAGCTTCCTGCCGCAAGACAGACTGTATCAATTATCCCCAGAGAATTGACACCGGGAAGAAGGTCGGGGGTGGGATGCTCAGCAGGAGACGGGTCTTGATCCATCCTGGTCATCCAGTCGCTACATATCGGCTGCTGCGGAATTCTCTGGGAGACTCGCGTCGACTTGCTTTCCCGCACCACCTGTGGAATCTGGTTCGGTGCGAGTAACTTCCGGCGGGGTAGTGTATGTGACATTGGATTTTGTGCAATATATGGGATCACTCTGCTCCCTCTTCTGGGGTTGGCGCCGTTATTCTGTGCTATAGAAAAACCCGCTGTTTCGCCGTAGATACAGTTACAGATCAAAAATAACTGAACGCCCCCCGGTAACTATTGGAATTAGATAACCGACTCGCTTATTAGGACTGGTTGTTAGACTAGTAAAAGTTTTTCCCGTTGCTACCTTGGCACGTTCAGTTTATTTTGATATGTGACTATAGAATAGTAAGAAAGATAGCAAGATACGAATCCGCAGAAATTAGAGACTTCTCCTCCTTGACTTATTTGTCCTTCTTCACCTGTCCAGCCCATTCGATTCCCCTCGAGACTTATAACAACAATGCCTTCAGGCCCGACAAGATATCCGCAGGGAGATAGAAGTGTTCATTTATTTTTGCTGACTTCTCAACTGGACGATGGAGCTATAGATCCACTCCTGGAGGTGTTCGTTGGGCAAATGTAGATTCACATCCTTGGTGTTGGTCATTGTGTTTGGGCCTAGGAATGAGATGGGGTCTTCTGGATGGTATTTTCCATTGAGCGCTTTCGGCCCAAGGCCTAATAGCAGAGACAGTCGCAGCGAAAAAATGGCTATCAAGGTGGAAGAGATTGTATCAGGGCTAAGAACGGGGGTGTATCTTGGTGAATCCCAGCACGTCGTCCTTCTATGCCATGAAGGAGATTCGGGGATCGGCGGGGTGGTAGGCGGCACCGAGTACCCTTGCCTCGCCCCCTGTGAAAAACAAGGCCTCTTGATCAAAGTCAATCCAGGAAACCTCAGGCACCTTACTTCCACCGACATCAAGCCTAGTGATCCAACCGACTATCATACTGGTCCCCAGTCGAGCAACAAATCAATTCAATCCAAGCCGATCACGGGGTATATGAAACCCCGTTGCTAACCATGGCACCGACGCACCTGCACGGTATCCACCCCTCCGGCACCACCCTGCCTATTTGCTGAACCGCATGAGTACACAAGTACAGCGATCATTCATGCCAGCACTCCTCTCCCGCTCTAAGAACTACACCTTTTGCTTCTCGGGATAATTCACCGAAGCTGGCAGCCACCCATGGGGAATACATGTACGGAATCAGCAGCCAGAAGTTAATGAGCATGTGCTCCGACCCGGTACTTGCGCTTTCTAAAATCAAGGATATTCGTGCTAGCGTTCAGAGGGAAGAGGGAAAAGTCCACTTACCCAATATATCCCGGAAATTGGCGTATAGGGCTAGGATGATGAAGGGGGTTTCGCAGACTACTGCGGAATCGGCTTGTGCCAGGTAGTGGACAGCGCACGGAGAAAATTGAACCCGAAAATGACGCTAGAGGCAAAGTTCTTCCATACTGGCCTGACACAGAATTGCGCTCGTCTCCAATCATGTCAACCCCGAACGAGCGCCCCTTGACAGGCTTGGTTTGGAAGAATAGGATGTCGACGGTGAAGGTGAGGCAGAAGACGGCATGGACAAGGCACGGGAGATTTGGAAAGATAAACAGGTTAGGAAGTATGGTTCTGGGGATGGGGGAAGAATTGGGGGGGTGAATTTCCTACCCATGTGGGACGGAATAGTGAGGCTGAAGGTGGAGGGGCCGGTAGTAGTACTGAAAGCAACAGTGTAAGTTAGGCAGGCTGAGGGAAGTTAGGGACGCCGACCTTGAGGCTTAGGGAGTTTAATGTTTTTTTTGTTTTTTTTGTCCACCTCCTGTTGTATCTGGTGAGGGGACAGGTGTATCTGGCCAGACATGAGATATAATTGTTGGGTTCCATGGGTTGGTAAAGGGGTACCGTGCTTTTTCTTTATGAGCTGGGTTGGTTATCCGGGGTAGAATAGTCGGGTAGCTTACCTGTGTGTTCCGCGCTTCTGTATAATTCTCCTATCATAGAATGATCAATCATGAATTAGTGTGGTCCCGTTTTTATTTTTCATGATCAGGGTAGGGTTTATTTGTGAGAGGGATAGCGACATCGCCGGGTGTGTTGTGAGGTTGGGTAAGCGAATCGTAGAGCAGTGGTCATTGGTGGGATCCTTCTCCACGAGACCTGGCTAGTCTCCGTAAATCATAAGATGGCTGGGAATGTGGAATTCGGCCGAGGTATCGTCCATTAAGCGGCGGCTCTAATTATTCAGAAAAGACAGAATCAAGAGATATCCTCGCCAGAGAAACCTGCGCCTCCAAGCTGGATATACCAACCAACGCACATACCCTCCCAATATCGACGAGTAGAGATTCTAAGAATAAAACCAGACGGGTAAAAGGCCGCACTACGCCACGCGGGAAGGAAAACCGGAAATCCCAAATGGAAAAAAACATAACACTACTTGTGGAAAAGAAACGACTGATACTATTGTGGGGAGTGAGAGCGATTGCGAAATCGGGGATTGGCATAGACAATAACTAAACGGGGTAAAAACACAGAATTATCAGGACCATCGGGGTGGGGAACTGGTCCTTCTTCTTAAGCATGAGCTCATATCTCAATAACTCGTTCCGAAGGATTGCAGTTGCAAGCTCTGCATGCGCAGTAAGTAGCTCTGTTCGGATAAATGGGTCTCGAGCGGGTGTCCAGAACATTCGTACAACCTATCTTGTATTAATACGAGCAACATTCACCAGAGGTTGGTGAGAAGGCCCTCCATGGGGGTTTACATCTCTAAGGAATCTATGGCGGGTAATGAGAGCAAGTTAGTAAACAGAATACTTCAAATCTTATCAATCGGGTGAATAAACGTAGGAGTTGAAGTGGCATGGCAAAAAAAACTTCTAGAACAGAAGGGGGGGCTTCAAGAATCTCCAATATTAAAACAATTCGCTAATTTCAATAGTTCGAAAATGCTAAAAGACTATCTAGGCTACGAGAGAATCTAACGGAATCAGGGCAACCTCGCCTGGCCAAACAGCCCAGAACTAGCCACCCGCAGGCCCGGAAACCGCTCCCCGACCCTCGCTCATTCAACACCGCCTCCCCTGCCGCCGCGCAATCCTACTCAGTTGACAATCAGTAATTAGTTTAAACTATTACAGATCTAGTACTCACCTTCAACGGAACTCTCCCCACCACCAGCACGCACGCAGGCAGTAAAGTCTTTCATTTTTTCCTTCATCAAGGAAAACTTTTTCTCATCATCAATTGTAACCAAGATAGACCCGGCAACAATTGCCTGCGTCTGGTGGAACCTTTGCGCTAGCTCTGCGTCCATTTGTTGGAATTCTTCCGCCATCATTTTTCTAAGTATGATACTCATTACTTTGTTTTCATTTGAAATTTTAGCTGATTTCAGGTATGTTTTACCTGGTTCTTACATCGGACCTTAATAAAAAGCCCGTGAAAACAATGGTTGCTCCGGCTGTGACTACCCTGCGAATCGTTTCTTTAATAAATCTCTGTTAGCTTGCAATCGGATGAGAATTAGATAAATGGGGATGCTTACCATGGTGGGCCATTGATTCTGGTGGGTGTTGGAGGTAAATTTTATGGAGATGAAAATTAAGAAATAAATTGTCGTTAGGGAAAATAAGAGTGGTGGAGGAATTCCCTCGCTTATAGAGCGGGTAACATGAGTCACTGTGCACCAGTACTGCGAGTACTTGTTTACCAGTACATCCTGGCATTGCTCTCGGCTCACACCCCCTGCTGCTTCGACCAAGGTTTCTCTTAATCTTATCTAGAGCTTTGATTGGGGTGCAATCGTATAGAGCGAGTATTTTCGCAAAGAAATGATATTATACCATGTTTTGTCATTTTCAGTTCTTCCCCAATGCCTCTTTCCCCCCGCGGTTTTCCGCGAGCGCGGGCCAATCATCAGTTCCAGACGATCGCTATTCTACCATTATTGATGGATTTCCTTTGTTCCCTTTCCACATTACTCTCTCAATTTATCGCAATTTTCAGGAATCTCTAAATCAAGGGGCGCGATGAATTCATTTGAAGCATTTTCTTATTATTACAAACCTTCTATCATGGTATAATATCATTTAGTGCGCTGGGTCCCGCAATTCCTGAAAACCGGTGTCACAGCTTTCCACAATTGCCTCCTCTTCGTAGAACCACTTTTCTCAACTTTGGACTCCTGTTATCATCACTTCCTCCACGGTCCGATGGGGTGTAGTTCATCACTCCCAATCATCTAGCAAAACCCTCGCAGGCGCACACCGCCTGCCCCAGTTTTGTGATATTTTTTACAAAAATGTACCTGTACCACCCTATGCCCTCTGTCATCTCCCTTCGTCATCTCCCCTCCCTCCCAATTATTTACACACCTTTGACCCCTGTCGTTCGGACCCGATAACCTCTATGTGTCGACAGCCTACTGAAAATGGCAACGACATTACACCCAGGCCCCCACTCACCCAGAGGGTTAAAAGATCACCGCCAATGCCCTTCCGTAAAAGAGGTAGAGCACAAGAAGGGAACGAAAAGGATAGAGCCTCATCCACGGGATTTCTTGGAATGAAGTTCCGATCGAGCCCTAGGGCTCACAGTTCTTGTGCGGGGGTGTTGGGCAAGGATGGGCGTAAAGGAAGGCCCGATTGGAACGGAGATTTCAATAATGCCCTGAGCCATTCCGGCGGAAAAGGTGCAGAATGGAGCCCTAGTGGAGCGAGGATGGCCTGGCTAAAAACTGCCTGCCGCAAGACAGGCCCCACCAACCACCCCCAGAGATTTCCCACCGCGAACAAGGCCGGGGGTGGGATGCTCCTCCCGTCGCAGAAAACGTGTCTTGATCCATCCTGGCCATCCAGTCTCTACATATCGGCTGCTGCGGAATTCTCTGGGAGACTCGCGTCGGCTTGCTTTCGTGCATCACCTGCGGAATCTGGTTCGGTGAGAGTAACTTCCGGCGGGGTAGCGTATGTGACATTGGATTTTGTGCAATATATGGGATCACTCCGCTCCCTCTTCTGGAGTTGGCGCCCTTGACCACCCTCTTGCTCGGATTGCAGTTATTGCCTGACAAGAAATCCAAGGCCATCTGTCTCCACCCTCTTGGTTTGGCCTTTTTCGGGGCAGCCTCTCAGAGAACCCAATTCAGTGTTCCAAATCTCCGTTGCTCAAGCCCCCGCCTCGCCCAACTGCCATATCTCGCACTAGAGCTTGCTGCCCGCCCCGAGAATGTATTCTTCTATGCTTATCCCCCTTAGATGGGCCGTCGGAGGTGGTTGTAAATAACCATCCTCTCCGGTGTGACTAGAGGAATCGTGGCTCATGCACTTCCAAATTGTTGGGTTGCATTAGGCGAGAACTTTCACCAATATGGGGATCAACTCCGTTGCCATGGTTGGAGACACCCAGTAATATCAGTGGGACGAATAGGACTAGGCCCAAAAGTGCGGATGGGAGCCACCGATGTTGATCCTTGACCTGGCGATTACTCCCCAAAGGGATGCTCTTCCTATATATAGCAGTCAATCTGGGAAGGAGAACGGGCTTTGGATATCGGTAGAGATTGATTGGAAAGTTAGCAGTAGTGCTGGATAGTCCAGGCACTCACAGGGTGTTGGCCTAGGCATTGGTTTCTTGATGGACCTATCGTGAGTCGCATTTCTACCTGCTTCGCAATTCTGACAAATGTAGTCCGTATACCTCCCGTATATCCTTTTCGCGTATGAAATCTGGGGCGAAACAAATGGTAGAGTCGATAGAAAGCGCGATGAAGAGGATAGGGTGGTGGTAATGAGCTTTCCATGCACTATGCCGAATAACGAGTACACTCTCAATGCCCCAGGAAGCGTCTCAAGACAACTCTGTCTGGAAGACATATTTCTCTATCTCCCCCTCAGATGAACATCCCGATGCCGTCTCGCAGCGTCAAGGAAGCAGTAATGGTGGTGATTAGGAAGTTGAAGGCAATGCCTTTAAGCCTGACAATATATCGGTCGGAAGATAGAAGTGTTTATTTATTCGTGCTGACTTCTCAACTAGATGATGGGGCTATAGATTTACTCCCGGAGGTGTTCGTTGGGCAGATGCAGATTCACATCTTTGGTGTTGGCCATTGTGTTCTGGCCTAGGAACGAGATGGGGTCTTCCGGATGGTCTTTTCCATTGAGCGCTTCCGGCCCAAGGCCTAATAGCAGAGACAGTCGCAGCGAAAAAATAGCATCACTGTAGAAGAGATTGTAATAAAGCTGAGAACGGGAGTGTATCTTGGTGAAGCCCAGAACGTCGCCCCTCTATGTCATGCAGGGGGTTCGGGGGTCAACGATACCGAATACCCTCGCCTCGTTCCATGTGAAAAACCGAACCTCCTCATCAAAGTCGATCCCGGAAACCCCATGCATCCTACTTCCACCGACATCGGGCTAGAGATGCAGCCGACTACTGGCCCCCCGTCGAGCAACAAATCAACTCAATCCAAGCCCACCCGTGGAATATGAAGCCCCCTTGCCAACCATAGCACTCACGTACCCGCACGGCAGCCACCCCTCCGGAATCACCGCCTCTACTTCTCGAACCGCAGGAGTGCACCACTACGGCGAACATTCATGCCTGCATTCCTCCCCACTCTACGAACCAGACCCTTTGCTTCCCCGGAGAATTCACCGAAGCTGGCAGCCACCCATGGGGAATACGTGTACAGAATCCGCAGCCAGAAGGTAGTGAGCATGTGCTCCGACCCAGTTCATGCGTTTTCTGAAATCAAGGATATTCGTGCTAGTGTGCAGATGGCAGAGGGAAAGGTCCACTCACCCAATATATCCCGGAGATTGGCGTATAGAGCCAGGATGGTGAAGAGGTCTTCGCAAACTACTGGGGAATCAGCTTGTGCCGGGTCACTACACAGTGCACGGAGAGAACTGAACCTTGAAAATGACTCGGGAGAGGAAGTCCTCGCATACTGGCCCGACACGGAATTACGCTCCTCTCCATTCATGTCAACCCCGATCAAGCGTCCCTTGGCAGGCTTGGTTTGGAAGAATCGGATGCAGACGGTGAGGGCGAGGCAGAAGACTGCATGGACATTGAACCGGAGATTTGGAGAGATATGAAGGTTAGGAAGTATGGTTCTAGGGATGGTGGAAGAATTGGGGGGTGAATTTCCTACCATGTGAGACGGAATAGTGAGGCTGAGGGTGGAGGGGCCGGTAGTAGTATCCTACTGAAAGCAAGAGTGTAAGTTAGTCAGGCTGAGGGAAGTTAGAGACGCCGACCTTGAGGCTTAGGAGGTTTATGGTTTTTTTGGGTTTTTTTAGTCCACCTCCCGTTGTATCTGGTGAGGGGACAGGTGTATCTGGCCAGACATGAGATATAATTATTGGGTTCCATGGGTTGGTTAAGGGGTACTTTGCTTTTTCTTTATGAGCTGGGTTGGTTATGCGGGGTAGAATAGTCGGGTAGCTTACCTGTGTGTTCCGCGCTGCTGTATAATTCTCCTATCATAGAATGATCAATCATGAATTAGTGTGATCCCGTTTTGATTTTTCATGATCAGGGTAGGGTGTATTTGTGAGAGGGACAGCGACATCTCCAGGTGTATCATGAGGTTAGGTAAGGGAATAGTACAGCCATGGTCATGGGTGGGATCCTTATCGAGAATACCTGACTAGTCTCCGTAAATCATAAGATGACCGGGAATGTGGAATTCGGCTGAGGTATGGTCCATTAAGCGGCGGCTCTAATTAATCAAATTAATCATAAAAGACAGAATCAAGAGATATCCTCCCCAGAGAAACCTGGGCCTCCAAGCTGGATATGCTAACCAATGCACATACCCTCCCACTACCGACGAGTAGAAATTATAAGAATGCAATCAGCAGGGTAGAAGGGCGCACTACGCCACGCCGGAAGGAAAACCGGAAATCCCAAAGGGAAAAAACATAACACTACCTGTCGCAATGAAACGACTGATATTACCCCGGCGAGTGAGAGCGATTGCGAAATCGGGGATTGGGATAGACAATAACTAACAGGGGTAAAAACACAGAAACAAGAAATATCACCAACCCCTACTGCTCCGCGCGCCACCCGGCATCTCACTCTCTCGTCGGCTCACTTCACCGAACTTTTGCGCTTTTCGGCTCTCGTCCATCCCTGCTACCGGTTCTGGGTTGTCCGATTATCGGGACCATCGGGGTGGGAAGCTGGTCATTCTTCTTAAGCACGAGTTCATCTCAATAACTCTTCCCGAATGATCGCAGTTGCAAGCTCTGCGGATGCAGCAAGTAGCTTTGTTTAGATGAAAAAGTCTTGAATAGGTGTCTTGAAAGTTCGTACCACCGGTCGTGTACTATTACGAGCAACACGCCTCCGAAGTTGGTGAGAAGACCCTCGGCCGGGGTGGCATACCTGTCCAAGGGATCTATGGTAGGTAATGAGAGCAAGTTAGTAAACAGAATACTTCCAATATTCTCAATCGGGTGAATAAACTTCAGAATTGAAAAGGCATAGTAAAAAAGAAAACTGATGGAGGAGAAGGTGTTGTTGGTTGTTTGTTGTTTGTTGTGAAAAGATTTCAAATTTGCAAGATTGTGGTTCAAGAATCCGAGAGAAAGAAGATGGAGAAGCCATTCCCGTTGGCCTCAACTTAAGTTGTTGCTTCTGCTCTCCACCGAGGCCCTGAATATTCATCCGATCCCACAGTACCTGGAAGAAAAAAAGTCATATTGACTAGAGTCACAAGGCACTTGGGGAACACCTAACATTGAAACAATTCGCTGATTTCAATAGTTCTAAAACGCTAATGACAATCTAGGCTACGAGAGAATCTAACGGAATCACGGCAATCTCGGCTGCCCAACCAGCCCAGAACTAGCCATAAGCATGCCCGCAAACCGGCCCCAGACCCACTCGCTCATTCGACCCCGCCTGCCTTGCCTCCGCGCAATCCTGCTCAGTTCACACTCAGTAATTAGTTCAAACTGTGGTGCTCCGGCCCTTACCTTCAATGCAAGCCTCCCCACCACCCCCACGCATGCAGGCAGCAAAGACTTGCAATCTTTTTTTAATCATGGGCATTTTCTTTTTGTCATTGATTGTAACGACGACGGACCCAATTGCAATTTCGTCCGTTTGGTAGTACCCCTCGGTGACCCTTGCCTCCATTTGGTCGAGGCCCTCATCGCTACGGTCTCTATGTACATGTTAGTTTGTTACCAATTGTGCGTGGTTATAGGGAATATTTTACTGAGTTCGGATATCGGACCACATCAAGGACCCGCCACAAACAACAGTTGTGGCAGCTGTAGCTAGGTTGCGAATAAGTTCTTTAATATATTCCTTTGTTAGCTTGTGATCAGATGAGAATAGGATAATGGGGTGTGCTTACCACGGTGCGCCATTACTCCTGATGAGTTTTGGAGGAAGTTTGGTCGGTGATGAAAATTGGGAATTAGTTGGCAGTACGGAAAATAAAAGAGGTGGAGAGGCTCCCACCGAAGCGAGAGACCCCCCGTTATATAGGCAGTAACATCCGCCATGGGGTGCAAGTACGACAAGTACGCGAGTCCTTGTACATTACAGGTCTTGCGCTTAGGTAGGTAGCTCAGGACTGGTTCTAGCCCGATCAATCGTGGATTAGTGGGGTCACTTTTTTATTTACCGTGATCAAAGTTCTGTTTATTTCCGGGAGTGATAGTTCAAATTAATATTGGGCTATGATGAGGTGAGAGTACGTTGAGATTCTTGTTCTTCCTACGTCTCCAGACTTGTCCTATATATACACAATCTTGACCATACAGAAAAGAATCCATCTTCCGCAACACTCTCCACTCGTCTCTCACCATCTGAGTCCAAACAGGTTTCCCGAAACTTCTACTCCCTTCTTCCATCCCTTTCGTTTCATCCTCCTATACCATTTCACCCATCCACTGCGATCCTGCGCAGTCCTGACACCACCGTCTGTTTCCTAACTATCATAGTGTGACACTTAAACGTTCCAACTCCTGGTAAACCTTAATCCCTCACCTCTAGTGTTCTCTAGTGCCAATCCCTAAAACATCCCAAGCCTTTCCCTTTTAACTAACGTCTCAACCAAACATACCGTAAGCCATCTGATACCATACTAGTCAATCGTGCAACAACAATCAAACCCAATTCTTCTCAGCCATGTTCCATCAGTGTTCCGACGATGGTGCAGGTATGGAATCTTCGTGAATTTCAACAATAGTGACATCTCTAGCTGGGGTATTTGGTTAGGCAAGTGAAGTATGTAGGAGTAATTATTTGTGCGACCCTTATCTACGAGACCTCTGTCGTCCCTGTACAGAATGACTTGACTGGCGATGCGGAATTCGGCCGAGGTATTGTTCATAAAGCTGGGGCTCTGACTAACCATTAGAGAAATTCTGGGACTCCAAGCTGGATATACCAACCAACGCACAGACCCTCCTAAAATCCCAAGTGCAGCGATAACAGGGTGGAATACGCCATGTTTGAAGGAAAACATGAAGTCCCTCATGGAAAACACATAACACTACTTGTGGAAGAGCGATGGCTGATATTATTATAGGGGGTGAGAGCGGTTGCCGAATCGGAAATTTGGCATATATATATGGTATTATAACTAATACATACGGAAACAGAGCAAAAACAAATCTCACCAACCCAACCCACGCTGCGCATCTCCCCGCCCCTCACGCTCTCCTGGGCTACTTCACTGAATCTTTGGGGTTTCGGGCTCTCTTCTGTTCGTCCTCTCAGTTGTTGGTTGGCCAATTATCAGGACTATTGTGGTGGGGAACTGGTACTTCTGCTTAAGCAAGAGCACATATCTCAATAACTCGCGCCGAAGGCTTGCAGTTGCAAGCTGTGGACGAGCAGTAAGTAGCTCGGTTTGGACAATTGGGTCACAAACGGGTATCTTGAACATTCGCACAACCTATCTTGTATTATTACGAGCACCATTCACCTGCGGTTGGTGAGAATGCCCCCCATGGGGGTGTACTTCTCTACGGCATCTATGGCAGGTAATAAGAGCAAGTTACTTAACAGAATACTTCAAATCTTATCAATCAGATGAATAAACTTAGGAATTGAAAGGGCATAGCAAAAAGAATTTCTAGAACAGAAGGTGCCTTTGGTTGTTTGTGGTTGAAAAAGTGCGGATTTGAAGGATAATTGTTGAAGAATCTAATAGAAACACGATGGAGGGAAAATAGGGGCATAAGCGGGGGATGTTGGAGGGGGGGATGAAGGTCGCTATACGGAAGCTTTAAGGGAAGAAGTCGTTAAGGCTGAAGTTATAAAAAATTAGATATAGGTGATCCCGGTTTGTCATCCTCTGGTTTTCGCTATACACTCGATGGAGACCTCCTGTAGATCCCCGAGCAATGACATGTTACCAAACAAGACTTGATAGGGTATAGTACCGGTGGTTTCTCATGCCTCAGGGTGTCCACCCCAATCATCGGCCATTGCAGCATACGGTACCGGTACCGGTATATAGTAAGCGGTGCTTTTTTGGTGGTGGACCTGATCGTTAATTGCAAGGCACGCACGGCCATTATGGTAAGTTATCAAACAAATTATTATAAACCCCAGTGCCCACTCTATTCTCCAGCGCGAATCCTACCCTCTTCCCCCAATTCTTCCCACATCCCATATCCAAACCCCTTCATCCCACCCAACGCCAGAAGCACACCCTTCTTTACCAAACAAGCACCAATTCACTCCTGCACAAAGCGCCATGTGCCGATCTATGACACCCATCATCCTGCCTCGCCACCCAGGTAATCCTCTTATCCCACCAATCCCTGGACTCCTGCCTTCGCTACAAACCCGCAGCCTTATTTCGTAACTTTTAGTGCTGAGCACGTCCCCGCACTGCGTGCTCCGGGCGACCTTCCTTCCTGCGTATTCGTAGCCGGGTATTTCGTGCAGAGGGGGTGTTTTTTTGCGGAAGCCTAGGTCGAAGGCTCAGATGACATTGTCCACTCCGGCAACGGCAAGGATGCCTGCAGGTATTTATTCCAGCCCTGGGTAAGGAGTTCAGAGGGGGAATGAGGGCGTACGGGAATCGAGAACGTGCCGGAGGAGGCTAGGGTGTAGATGTCGAAGAGGCGGACAATGGAGTCTCAGGGTGCGGTAGAGATGAGAGTTCGTTGTGTGGGGGAATAGCTCGCTGTAAGTGTAGCTGTGGATCAGGATGGTGAGGAGTGAGTGGGGTCTAGTTGGTCTCCATTGTCAAAATATTAGCTAGCTCCATATGTGGAACGGAGAAGGAAAACAAACAAGTCCGACATTCCCATCCTAATTAGAACTCCCAAGCACGGGCTTCTCCAGGAGATTATAACTAAGACAAAAAACTTGTTTTTTACGGTCCCCCCAATTTACAAGCGGAAACGTCCCTTATAGTGTTCTATCAGATTTGATACTCACATGTCCACTTGCAGGAGCAACCTGATTCTCTTGCGACCAGCTCAAAGCAATGTTGGTGAACGAGTCCCGCACGCTATAGTACTACTCGCATGGGATCCCCGATGGTGTCCGGGAGAGTATGTAAAATCGGCAGCTTCCCAAGACGCCGAGATGGGTGCCTGCAGCAGTTGTGCGACGGTTGGGGTAGAAGAAGGAGCACTCTACGTAGCAGCCGTTGAAGCTTCCGCTTCGGTAATGTAACACTGTGGGCGGATATGGAGCCAAGGATGCCATGCATGAAGGGGAATTTGGTGCCGTCGTGGAAGAACGGTGAGCGCGCAGCAGGGAAGCCGGGCAGTGGGGTTCCCGGACCTGAGTGTTTCATATGGCAGTGTATTTGTTAGGATAGACCCTGTACTAGAGTATCCGCTCGTCAATTGGAAGAGCTGCGGTGATGAGTTCTTTGGTAAATGAAACACTCACACCAGCGTCTGAGTCACGAGAGGAAACCTTAGATCACCGGTGTCCATCAAGGCCAAAAATCACCAAGGTCTCACTCCGGAGCAAAAGGTAAATCTACAAATAGAAGCTCCAAGATCCTTACCTAGTTCATCCATCCCACTTGTTTGACAAAATTTCAGAATTGGTATTAGCAGAGCTAAATTCATGAAATGTCACCCGGATTATTGCCCGCCGTCTCCAAGCATCTCCTCCGGTACTATCACACTACTGGCCCCAAAACGCGATGCCTCACTCCATAGGTCCCGCCAACCAAGCCTAAGACTGCTTCTCTATGATTTCGCTGCCCTTTATTGACTTATATACCGGCCAAGTCACCTCATGGGCTCCTGGCAATGGCCCGAGACTATTGGGAATAGTGCTCCTCCCGCTGTCCGCGTCAATCCCATAACAGCATGAGTACATTGCGTCCGGGTAACGACTTGGACCCAGGATAGCTAGGACTCATCCCCTTTGGAGAAAATGCATGTTGTTGTTTCTTCTGCCCCCCCTACGGCCTGCAATATTCACAAGGATGAGGGGTTGGAACAACCCATTTCCAATCGTGCTAAGCATCGGCAACTTAGTCAGAAAAGGTAGCGGGGCCTCAGAGGTTGGCGGAAGAAGGTATAGCCGGTTGCCCAGCCATAGAGGGGCCATAGCTCACACACGAGGGGTCTGTGGATCCGGCATATATACTTCTATCAGCTCCCTCGAAACGACCAGATCACCAAATTCCCTCCTTCTTACAGCCCGGGTCCTGTATTCCCCACCCACCATCCCCATTAAAACCCCTGGCGCCCTCATTGTTATCCGGGAACATATCGGTGGCTACGATCTCCATCGGGAGGGGCAGCGAAGACCGCACCAAAGCCTCTTCCAGTGGACAAATCTTTCGGCAAATGAGAGGCATGGAACGATTGGGCACATCCTCTTTGGAGTTTATTTCATTTCATAGTGTGTCTCTGTATTCTTGGTTTCTTTTCGTTTTTCTAGTTAGCCAACATCATAATGGATCCCTATGGCTTTGGGTAAATTGGTTACCGGTATTTTCTAACAATTTTTGGGTAGTGAAGCATGAGCTACCAACATACCCACCTCGATGAGGGAGCAACACAGCGTGAAAAGAATAGATTTGTATTTAACTAGTGAAAGAAAGACGATGATAAGAGAGAGTGATGTCAGAAAAGAAACAGGAACATTAGGGTCTCTTGGAAGACAGGGTCAGCCAAAATTAGGGAGTCACAAAATGAAAGACAGAAAGAAAACATCGGGAGTCTTCCAGGATCTCGCTCCACAAACAATCCCGATCCTAATTCGGTGTCATAGTTGGTAGCTAGTGCTAGTCTGTTTGATATTCAACTGTTCTTATTTCCGCTAAACTAGTCGCGCCGAGAATAAGTCCTGAGACAACGGATGCCACTACAATTCCCCATAACCCCCAACCATCGCAATCCCACAATCGCTTAAGCCGATACAACAGTCAAAATGAAAGATTCTACCGAATATTTGGCTCCGCAAGAGAGGGAGGGACTCTAATCTAGGGACATTTAGTATTATAGACATTACAGTTGTGGTTGCCATTGTAATAGTTATCGTCATGGCTGAGTTTTGGGGGGCTTGTGATCGCGCCCGGTGTCTCAGGACTTATTCTCAGCGCGAGTAGTGAAAGGGGCGAAAGAGTTTTCAAAACAGCTGACAGTTCCGGTGAGGGTGAGAAGTACTAGAGCCAGCCATAGTCAGCTTCAACATTTTCCCTCCGTGCCTGAACAAATGTCATATTTACTAGTGTCACGAGGGACTGCGAGAATCTCCAATATTGAAACAATTCGCTGATTTCCATAGTTTTGAAATGCTAAAAACTATCTGGGCTACGAGAGAATCTAACGGAACTAGGGCAACCACTGCCACCCCAACAGCCAAGAACTAGCCACCAGCAGGCCCCCAAACCGGTCCCAGACCCACTCGCTCATTCGACCCCGCCTCCCCCGCCGCCGCGCCCTCCTGCTCAGTTGACCATCAGTAATTAGTTCAAACTAGTGCAGATCTCGTACTTACCTTTAGCGCAACTCTCTCCACCACCAGCACGCACGCAGGCGGTAAAGTCTTTCAATTTTTCCTTCATCAAGGAAAACTTTTTCTCATCATCGATTGTAACCAAGAGAGACCCGGCAACAATTTCCTGAGTCTGGTGGATCCTTTGAGCTAGCTCTGCGTCCATTGCGTCGATTTTTGCCTCCACGTTTTTTCTAAGCACACCTTAGTTTGTTTTCATTTGAATTTTTAGCTGATTTCAGCGATATTTTACCTGGTTCTTGTATGGGACTGGTATAAAAAGCCCGTGAAAACAACGGTTGCTCCGGCTGTGACTACCCTGCGAATCGTATCTTTAATAAATCTCGTTGTTAGCTTGCCATTAGATGAGAATTGGATAAATGAGTATGCTTACCAAGTTGAGCCATTGATTCTGATGGGTGTTGGAGGTAAATGTTAGGAAGATGAAAATTAGGGAATAAGTTGCCGTTAGGGGGGGATAGGGGTGATGGAGGAACTCCAGGCGCGGAATTCCCCCACTTATAGAGCGGGTAACATGAGTCACCCTGCACAAGTACTGCGAGTACTCGTGTACCGGTACATCCTAGCACTGATCTCGGCTCTGCTACAAGTACTTTGACTTGAGCTTTGATTAGGGTGAAATCGTATAGAGCGCGTATTTTCGTACCGAAGAGATATTATACCATGTTCTGTCATTTGCAGTTTTTCCCCAATGAGTCTTCCCCCCGGCGGATTTCCGCGAGCCGTGAGCTAATCATTAGTTCCAGACTATTGCTAATCTACCATTCTAGAGGGGTTTCCTTTTTTCCCTTTCCACATTACTCTCTCGATCTATCGCTATTTTCAGGAATCTCTAGATCGAGGGGCATGATGAATTCATTCGAAACATTTTCTTATTATTACAAATCTCTTAGAATAATATCATTTAGTGCGTTGGGTCCCGCAATTCCTGAAAACCAGTATCACAGCTTTGCACAATTGCCTCGTCTTCGTAAAACTTCTTCTCAACTTTGGACTCCTGTTATCATCGCTCCCTCCACGATCCGATGGGGTGTAGTTATCACTCCCAATTACCTAGCAAAACCCTCCTAGGCGCACATCACCTGCCCCAGTTTTGTGATATTTTTTACAAAAATGTACATGTACCACCCTACGCCCTCTGTTACTTCCCTTCGTTATCTCTCCTCCCTCCCAATCATTTACACGCCTTTGGCCTCCGTCGTTCGGACACGATAACCTCTGTGTGTTGACAACCTACTGGAGTACTGAAAATAGCAACGACATTACTCCCAGGCCCCTACACATCAAGAGGGATAAAAAATCGCCGCCAATGCCCTTCAGTAAAAGAGGTAGAGCACAAGAAGGGAAGGAAGGGGATAGAGCCTCATCCACGGGATTTCTTGTAATGAGGTTCTAACCGAGCCCCAGGGCTCATAGTTCTTGTGCGGGGGTGTTGCGCAAGGATGGGAGTAAAGGAAGGGTTGATGGGAATGGAGATTTCAATAATGATGGGAGCCTTTCCGGAGGAAAAGGTGCAGAATCGAGCCCCAGCGGAGCGAGGATGGCCTGGCAAAAAACTGCCTGCCGCAAGACAGACTGTATCAACTATCCCCAGAGAGTTGGTACCGCGAGCAAGGCCTGGGGTGGGATGCTCCCAACGTCCCAGGAAACGTGTCTTGATCCATCCTGGCCAGCCAGTCGCTACATATCTACCCCCGCGAAATTCTCTTGGAGACTCGTGTCGACTTGCTTTCCCGCATCACCTGTGGAATCTGGTTCGGTGCGAGTAACTTCCGGCGGTGTAGCGTATGTGACATTGGATTTTGTGGAAGATTTTGGATCACTCCGCTCTCTCTTCTGGAGTTGGCGCCCTTGGCCACCCTCTTGCTCGGATTGTAGTTATTGCCTTGCAGGAAATCCAAGGCGATCCGTCTCCACCCTCTTGGTCGGGACCCCGTCCGGGGGGTCTCTTAGAGAACCCAATTCACCGTTCCAAATCGTCTTTGCTCAAGCCTCCGCCTCGCCGACTTGTCATATTTCGCACTGGTGCTTGCTGCCCGTCGCGAGAATGTATTATCCTATGCTTACCCCCCTTAGATGGGTCGCCGGAGTGAGGACGTAAATAAGCATCCTCTCCGGTGTGACTAGAGGAATGGTGGGCTCATGCACTTCCAAATTGTTGGGTTGCATTGGGAGAGAGTTCTCACCAATATGGGGATCAACTCCGTTGCCATGGTTGGAGACACCCAGTAATATCAGTGGGACGAATAGGAATAGGCCCCAAAAGTGCGGATGGGAGCCACCGATGTTGACCTAGGGATTACTCCCGGACGAGATACTCTTCCTATACATAGTAGTCAATCTGGGAAGTAGAACGGGCTTTTGATATCGGTTGAGATTGATGGGAAGGTTAGCAGTGCTAGTGTTCAGAGGGCAGAGGGAAAGGTCCACTCACCTAATATATCCCGTAAATTGGCATATGGGGCCAGGATGAAGATGTTTTCGCAAACTACTGGGGAATCAGCTTGTGCAGGGTTACTGGACAGTGCACGGCGAAAACTGAACCTTGAAAATGACTCGAGAGACGAAATCCTGGCATACTGACCTGACACGGAATTGCGCTCTTCTCCGTTCATGCCAACCACGATCAAGCGCCCCTTGACAAGCTTGGTTTGGAAGAATCGGATGCAGACGGTGAGGGTGAGGCAGAAGACAGCATGGGCATTGCACAGGAGGTTTGGAGTGATATAAAGGTTAGGAAGTATGGTTCTGGGGATGGTGGAAGAATTGGGCGGGTGAGGTTTCATACTCATGCAGGCCGGGATAGTGAGGCTGAGGGCGGAGGGGCACTAGTGCTGAAAACAAGAAGGTAGTCAGGCTGAGGGAAGTCAGAGACGCCGACATTCAGGCTTGGCGGGTTTAGAGTGTTTTTAGTTTTTTTTTTTTGTCCACCTCCGGTCATATCTGCTGAGGAGCCAGGTGTATCTTGCCAGACACGAGATATACTTTTTGGGTTCCATGGGTTGGTAAAGAGGTACCGTGCTTTTTCTTCATTAGGTGGGTTGGTGATGAGGGGTAGAATAGTCGGGTAGCATACCTGTGCTTTCTGCGCTTTTGTATAATTCTCCGAGCCTGATCAATCATGAATTAGTCTGGTCCCTTTTTTATTTATCATGATCAAGGTTCGGTTTATTTGTGTGAGGGATAGCGGCATCTCTAGGTGTGCTATCAGGTTAGGTAACTGAATTATGTTGGAACAATCATTGGTGGGGCCCTTATCAACGCGACCTGCCTCGTCCCTATACATCTTTACTTCGCTGGCGATGTGGAATTGGGCCGAGGTATGGTCCATTAAGCGGCGGCTCTGATTAACCATTAAAGACCGAATCAAGATATATCCTCTCCCGAGAATCCTTGGTCTCCAAGCTGGATATACCAACCAACTCATAGACCATCCCAATATCCAAGAGTCGAGATTCTAAGAATAAAACCAGAGGGGTAAAAAGGTGCACTACCCCAGGCCGGAAGGAAATCCAAGAGTGCAACAGGGAAAAAACATAACACTACTTGTGGAAAAGAAATGACTGATATTATTCTGGGGAGTGAGAGCGATTGCCGAATCGGGGATTGGCATAAAAACACAGCAACAGCAAATATCACCAACCCCAACCACCCAGCGCACCTCCTCCCCACGCACCTCCTCCCCAGTCCAGAGCTAGCAATCAGGTAGAAAGCCAAGTAGTCCCCACATATTTGCTCATTCGACCCCGTCTCCTGTACTACGACCGAACCCTGCTCAGGTGACTGTCAGTAATTAGTACGCACTAGTCTTGATCAGTTTCTTACCTTTACCAAAACCCTTTCCCTGGCCACCACGCACGCACGCAGCAAAAACTTTCAATCTTGCTTTCATCAACGTGAATTTTGTCATGTCATCGATTATAACCAAGGCGGATCCGGCAGCCATTTGTTGTATCTGGTAGAGTTTGTGATCGTTCCTTGCCTCGATTGCGTCAATTTTGGCCTCCATTTTCTTTCTAACTACAGATTAGTTTGTTTTGAATTGTGAGCTGATATGGGGGATACTTTACTGATTTCTCTTTTGCGTCCAAAACAAGAACACTGCACAGACAGCAGTTCCTCCGGCTGTTGTTACCTCCTGCATAAGCGCTTTAATTAATTCCTTTGTTAGCTTATGATCAGCTGAGCCTTGGATAATGGGTCATGCTTACCACGGTGTGCCATTATTCCTGATGAGTGTTGGAGGAAATTTGGATGGAGATGAAAATTGGGGATGGATTGGCAGGACGGAAAATGAAAGAGGTGGAGGGGTTTTCAAAGAAGCGAGAGACCCCCCCGTTGTATCGATTCGCAACGGGGGGTATGTCGCTTCGTCAGGTATGTCGGGCGCCTGGGTACGCAGAGAGTGTAGGCTGAGTACTGGGGCCAAGGTCGTACTCAAATATACACTATCTTTGTGCCAACCTCCCGACGTATGATACCTGCCGAAGCGACATACCCCCCGTCGCGACTATAGGTGGTAACGTGTGGAACAGGGCGCCAGTACCGCGACTATTCAAGTACTGGTACATTCCAGCTCTCGCCCTCAGTCCACATTCTACACTGTTTATGTAAGATACGGAAGACTGCAAAACTCTCTGCAAAAGTATGAAGAGATCACTTGTATGCAACTACTCAGGATTTTAAACTAAATACCGCCCCTTGTTTCTTCCAATTCCTAATCTGCGAGACTCCCATGACCCCAGTCTATTCTCATCACGCGCAACGCCTCCTTCCACCACCAAGTATACCTCGCCCATTTCTGCGGCTTTATTGCTGATCCGATAGCAACCGCACTAGCAAAAGGTTATAGAGTACAGCTCTTGCTAGGTCGACTTTGCCTACATAGTTACAAGGTATTGCAACATTCTTGTGGGGATGCTATGTGCATATTAGCAATCCAGCAGCCCCTCAAGGCTCCTACTCAGGATCTTTGTAGTCTGTGAATACCTCTCACAGCTTCTTTTCTTTGTTTTCCAACTAGTATATTCTTGCTATAAAGTTCATCCCCACGTTAGTGAGACTAATAAGTTGCACAAAAAGTCTCCACCTTCAGCCCCCCCACCCTCGCTACCAAGCTCTACTGTGGGGGAAGCTCGCATATATCCACTAAATACCTTCTAGTACTATTCACCATGCTATATCAATCATGGTCACAAGTCTTGTATTGTAATGTGAGTACGGTCCTCATCTAATTTTTAACAAACACTATAAGAATCTTTACCCTATTGCACACCACTTCCCAGTCTTTCAGTGGCACTGTATGCAGTTTATCCATCACTGGGGGAGAGGAAATGAGGAACAGAAGCAAGAGATTGTACATAAAAAATGAAATCCTAGGCTTCGTTTACAGAGAACGAACTAAATAAGTGTGTATAATCTGCAGGCAATAAACTCGGCCTTCCCATAACAACAGAGATTTCGCCCACCTTCCTCCCCACATAACAAGGTCAATAAACATAAACCCATAAACCCTCACACAACCGCAGAAAGAGTGAGCGGAGTGATCTCATATCTTCCACAAAATCCAATGTCAAATACACTACACCGCCGGAAGTCACGCGCACCGAACCGGATTCCACAAGTGATGCGGGAAAGCCAGTCTACTCGAGTCTCCCAGAGAATTTCGCAGCAGCCGATATGTAGCGACTGGATGGCCAGGATGGATCAAGACACGTTTCCTGCGACGTTGGGAGCATCCCACCCCCAGGCCTTGTTCGCATCGCCAATGCTTGGGGATAATTCATAGCAATACCACTGGGAAGAACAGAACTAGGCCCCGCAACCGCAGATGGTGGGAGCCACCAATCTTGATCCTTGACCTAGGGATTACTCCCGGACGGGATGCTCTTCCTATACATTGCAGTCAATCCGGGAAGCAGAACGGGCTTTGGATATCGGTTGAGACTGGGGAAAGTTAGCAGTAGTGCTGGATAGGCCAGGAAGTCACAGGGTGCTTACCTGGACACTAGTATCCTGATAGGTCTATCATGTGTCCCGTTTCTATCCGCTTCGCAATTTCTGACAAAGGCAGTCCGTATACCTCCCTTACATCGTTTTCAAGTATGAAATCCGGGGCGAAACAAATCGTAGAGTCGATAGAACGCTCGAGGGATAGAGTCTCGGTAATTCCCCTTCCATGCACTATGCCGAATCAGGTGTACACACTCAATTCTTAGGAAGCGTAGCAAGACAGCGATTGCAAGAAGACATTAGATCTCCCCCCCTCCCCCAAATGAGCATCCGGTGGCCGTTGGGCAGCGTCAAGGAAGCAGTAATTGCGGCGATTAGATAATTGAAGGCAATGCCTTCAGACCCGACAAGATATTCGGGGGTGGATAGAAGTGTTCCTTTATTCTTGCTGACTTCTGAACCAGACTGTGGAGCTATAGATTTAGCCCCGGCGGTGTTCATAGGGCAGATGCAGATTCACATCTTTGGTATTGGTCGGGTTTTCCGGCCTAGGAACGAGATAGGGTTCTTCTGGGTGGTATGTTCCATGGAGCGCTTCCGGCCCAAGGCCTAATAGCAGTGTCAGTCGCAGCGAGAAAATAGCTGTCACGGTGGAAGAGGTTGTATCAGGGCTAAGAACGGAGGTGTACCAGAACTGTGTTGTACGTCTAGGCCCCTCAGGAGATTCGGGAATCAACCAGGTGATAAGCGACACCGAATACCCTCTCCTCATCCCCCGTGAAAAACAAACCCTCCTCATCAAAGTCGATCCTGGAAACCCCGCGCACCTTGCTTCCACCGACATCAATCCTAGAGATCCAACCCACAACTAGTCCCCCCTTCGAGCAACAAATCAACTCAATCCAAGCCAATCTCCGGGAATATGAAACCCCATGCCAACTATAACACTCACGTACCCGCAAGGAAGCCACCCTTCGGCACCACCCTTTCTATTTCCCGAACCCAAGGATGCACAGCTGCAGCAAACATTCATGCCGGCACTCCTCCCCCGCTGTAGAAACCAAACCTTTTGCCTCTCACGAGAATTCATCGAAGCCGGCAGTCACCCATGGGGAATACGTGCAATTGTAATTACTACCGGTATTGTGGTTATCATGATGAAACTTTGAGGTGGATTGTGGTTGCACTCGTTGTCTCCGCACTTATTCTCGCTGCGAGTAAGTTAGGCACATCACAAAGCACTATTACAGGAACCGTTCCATGATTCCCATTCTTCTAAAAATATTTTCAATTGCACAAGAAGTCTACTGTACTGTGTCAACCCAACCACCTCCCATCACAAGTCTAGAAGCAGCGAAACGCAGACCCCGAACCAGCCACTCACTCGGCCCCCTTCCCCTTCCCCTCCTCCTCTTCCATAGCCACTCCAGTGGCAATTAGTAATTGGTACAAACCAGAGTCGATACACTTCTTACCTTTGATACAGTTCTCCCCCCCGGCTCCAGTTTGCATACAGGCCAAAAAGACCTGCAACTTTTGCTGCATCAACGGCAGCTCCTTTCCATCGTCTATCGTCATGAGGGCTGATCCAGTAGCAACGAACTGCGCACGTTGGATACCCTTGAAAAGTTTTTTTTCGGTTTTGGTGATCTTAGCTTCAAATTTTTTTCTATGTAGGCGTTAGTTAGTTTCCCTTTGTTTTATGATATAAGATATGACAAACTGTATCCTCCTATCGGACCAAAGCAATAGTCCCGTAGACGCGATAGTCACCCCAATGGTAGCATAACGGGTGAGGAGTTCTTGTATAAAATATATTTGTCAGCATGCAATCAAATGGGAATCTAAGAAAATGGTGTGCTTACCATGATATGCCATTTGGTTTGTGAAGTGCGGGTGATTATTTTTGGCGGTGAGTTAAAGAAGTGAAAATTTGGGTGCAGCGGAGGGGGGCTTGGTACTGCAGAAAGAAGGATGGTGGTGGAAGGATGGAGTTTGCGGGACCAAGCAAGAGCTACCCCCAATTAGATAAGTGGTAACATGTGTCACGTGATATCAGTACTATTAATACTCAGGTCTTAGTATATTGCAGATCATTTCTTTGCCCAGAATCTCACAAAAAGATCAAACCTGTTGGTTTTCCAGATCTACAGTCGCACCCAGCTATAATGGACCCCTTTATTGTGGAAAAACCACTATTACGAACAAATTACTCGGGAGTTTGATTTCCCCATACAAGTTTCCCAGCTATAATAGATTCTACCCAGTAAAGAATCCAAATTCAATTTTCTGATGTCTGCCTCCTGCCTTGATACAAATTTAATCTGATATAAAGGATTCTTGATGAATTCTTGATGACTGAAGCACCTGATTTCCATATGTCTGGCTGAAACCATGATCATATTGCGCAGGATGGAGATTTAGGTCTTAGGAGTCATAAGAGTGCAGGTAGAAATGGTGGTTTCTAGTGCTCACCCGATCTCTATCATACATAGCATCTTCAGCAACATCTTCCTCTTCACCATTTCACTTCCTCCATTCCTGCTCTCAATCCTGGTGACAACCAGCCCTCGCCCCCGATTCCCTTCATGGCCTTCTCCTCTTCCTTTCCCTTTGCCACGCCCTGTACTAAGAGATTAGATGATAGTATAGTATTTATCAGGCACATAAATTTGAAGGTGCTGTTATTGTAATGCATACTTCCTTCAGAAAACCCCTCCCCACTGCTTATTCATCATTATCATCACTAATTTCACAAATGCGTATACTGAACATCGGCTATACCGAACAAAAATGGCCTGATACATCCTACCAGCTCTATAAGTGCGGGAATTTCTCCCTTCGGAGAGAAGCTCCTGCACCACTCTTATTTTGCGTACCATGAATTTATTCCCTAATTTTCATCTCCCTAAAATTTACCCCAGAAACAATGGCTCACCGTGGTAAGCATACCCACCCATCTAATTCCCTTCTAATTACAAGCTAACAAAGAGATTTATTAAAGAAATTATGTAGATGGGTTTAAATGATTTTCACCTCAATCACTATGCTGTTCGCTGTCTGGAGGTGTCATTTCACATTCCTGATGTGTCTTGACAAATAGTTGCTCAACTGCGATCTGTTGCAGAATTCCCGTTTCACCAGAGGGTCCACCGTTAGGCACTTTGTACCGTACTTAGAAAAAACATGGGCAAAAATCGACCAAATCGAGCCGGCTTGCGGGATGGCAGTGGACGTGTCGAATGAGTAGATGGATCTGGGACCAGCTTGGCGACACGCTGGTGGCTAGTCCGCCGCTGGCAGTGGCGGCGGTGGGGTCACCATGGTTCCGCTAGATCGTGTTGTACGCCAAATGGTTTCTCCTATGTTAAAACTATGGAAATGGTCCAATTGTTTCAGTATTTGGTGCTCTCCAAGTGTGGAGGAAAATACCACTAACCTTATGAATATTAGCAGGCTCGGGAGGGAGAAGAAGCCACAATTTACATTGGCCCCAACAGGAATGGCTCCTAGCCATCCCGAGGCCGCGGAGTGACCATGACTATAAATACTTATAGTCTTATAAAATTGACACAGACAGCCAAAGAAGCAATTTTCCCAATAGTCCGGGGCTATTGCCCGGAGCAGCTGAGCGGACTGGATGGCTCTTTAAGCCCGTCCAGGGAACCGAAATCTCAGAGACGCTGTCTTAGGCTCCGTCGGCGGAACGTATGGAGTGAGGAATCGTGTTTTGGGAACAGTGGTATGATAGTACCGGAGGAGATGCTCCGCGACAGCGGGCAATAATCCGGTGACATTTCATGAATCCAGCTCTTCTGATACTAATTCTGAAACAAGTGCGATGGATGAGCCGGGTAAGGATCTCAGCGCCTCGATTTCTAGATTTGCCTTTTGCTCCATAGTCAGACCTCGGCGATTTTTGTCTGTGATGGACCCCGGTGATCTAAGGTGGTTACTCTTGTCACGATGGAGCTGGTGTGAGAGTTTTATTCACCAGAGAGCCATCACCGCAGCTCTTTCAATTGGCGAGCGGATACTGTAGCACAGGGTCTATCTCAACAAATACGCTACCCCACGAAACACTCGGGTTTGAGAACCCCATTGCCCCTCTTTCCTTCTCTCTTCGCGCTTACTTTTCTTCCGCAACCACCAAAATTCCCCCCCATCCATCGCATCCTCAGCCCCATCTACGCCCGCAGTGTTCTATTACCGAACCAAAAGCTTCAACAGATACTCCCTAGAGTATGCTATAATCTACTACAACTGTCCCGCAACTGCTGCGGGTTCCAATTTCGGCCTCATGGGAGCCGGCCAATTTTACATACTCTCCCTGACATCATCGGTAATCCCCTGCGCGCGGTACTATGACGCGCAGGACTCGTTCTTTGACATTGCGTTCACCTGGTGGCATGAGAATCGGGTTGCTGCTGCCAGTTGACATGTGAGTATTAAATTGTTCGATACAACACTAAAAGGGGATTCTGGTTTGCGAATTAGGGGGAGCATAACAGACAAGCTTTTGACTTAGTTGGAATCTCCTAGAGAAGAGCGGGTTTGTGAGGTCTAGTTGGGATCCGAATGTCGGAAGTGTTTGTTTTCTTCTACCTTCCGGATAGGATGAACCAGCCAATACTTTGAAAGTGGACACCAACCAGCCCCCACTCACTCCTCACAGTCCCGATTCACAGATGCGCCTACACCACGCTGTTCTCCCCACACTCACAACTCTGATATTTACCGTATCTCCAAACTCTATCGTCCACCCCCTCGACACCCGCCCTTTACCCTCCATCACCACGCTTCCGATCCCCCTACCTTCCCAGGCCCGCTCCTAACTCCTCCCTCAGAACTTGAATAAATACCCCCCCAGACATCTTTGCCATTGCCTGAATCCCAATGTCATCCGAGGTTTCGACCTAAGCTTCACCAACAAAAACCCTCTCGGCAAACCATCAGGCTACGAATACCCAGTCAGAAATCTCGCCTGGATCTCACACTGGGTGGGCTCATAAGTACCAGTTACGACGCGACGATACTGGTTTGGGTCGACTCGAGTAGCAATGCTGCAATTCCGGGATAGGTGTGATCAGAGGATTCCACCGGGGGCGAAGCGGGATCATGTGTGTCATGGATAGGCGCATGGAGTTTTGGGCAGAAGTGCATTGGTGCTTGTTTGGTGGGGAGGGGTGGGCTGTTAGTACTGCCTGGGATGAGGCGGTTTGGTTACAGGGTGTAGGAAGTATTATGGGGACCCGGTAGGATTCCTCAGGGATAATCGAGTTGGGACGGGAGTTTATAATAATTTGTTTGTTAAGTTACCATAATGGCCGTGCGTGCCGTACCCTTAATTAAACGGCCAGGCCTATTACCAAAAAAGGACCGCTTAATATATACCGGTCCCGGTACTGTATGATGCAAATAGATTGGCGATTCGAGTAGAGACCCTTAGGGAAGTTAAACTACAGGTACTTTGCCCTATCAAGTCTAGTTTGATAACTTGTTGTTTGCCGGCGATCTACTCGAGTACAGTCTCCAACCAGTGCGTAACGAAAACCAGTTGGTGACGAACCTGGATCAATTATATGCAGTTTTCCGTAACTCTGGCCTGGGACTTCTTCCCTTAAACTTCCATATCCCTACCTTCCTCTCCCCTCCTCCAACATTCCCCCTTACCCCCCCTTACCCCCCATTTTCCATCCATCTTGTTTCTATCGGATTCTTGAACAATTATCCTTCAAATCTAAACTTTCTTCACAAACAACCAAAAGCACCTTCTCTTCCTGCAGTTCTTTTCTGATATCCCTTTTCAATTCCTAAGTTTGTTCCCCCGACTGAGAAAATTTGAAGTATTCTGTTTACTAACTAGCTATCATTACCCACCATAGATTCCCTACGCAGGTAGGCCCCCACGGGGGGCCTTCTAACAAACTTTGGGGGAACGTTGCTGGTAATAGTACAAGACAGGCTGTACGAATGTTCAAGACTGTTCAAGACCTGTTTATCCAAACAGAGCTACTTACTACCCGTGCAGGGCTTTCAACGGCAATCCTCCGGAACAACTCATTGAGATATGAAATCACGCTTAAAAAGGACCAGCCCCTAGATCAAAGTCCGCTTGTCCTGCCATTGAAGGTTACTGACGACTCACCTATCCGGATGCTGCGAGGTTGGTCGAGTTACCTCGGGCGCATTGAGAACAGAGTCTATGATCGGAGACTTAAACTTGAAATATCCGAGGCCCACCTGCGACTGAGGAAATATATCAAGAAAGTGGCGAGGAGCAGTGACACACATCACTAGACAAATGTCCATCCACTACAGGGCTCTCGCCTCCAATAGGAAAAGGGGTAACCCACGTGCCGACTGAGTTGGACAGATCCACTCCCTCGTTTCGCACATGGCCTTCTACAACCTTTGTTAGCACTTTGTGGAGGGAATTTGTACTACGACACAAGCCTCTGCCTGGCTGTGCCTGCCCTGGCACTATACACCTTATTTAATACTTCTCGAGTCCTTCCTTTTCCTATCCTCCTATGTACAAGCGAATCTACCCCCTAATACCCCTAATGTAGAATATAGTTTACCGACGGTATCTACCTCCTCACAGCGATAGCTAGCGAGCTCCTCCACCACCTTTCTCGTCGTCGTCGATACCGAAACTGTAAATAGCGCTCCATGTATCCAGTAACAATTTACTCGGATCTCTAGCGGCATCGTTTGTCCCTTTGTTTCCATCTCTGCAACCCACCCTACTTGTTGGCAAGCCTACAAAAGTGCGAACAGTGGAATCCACCGATGTGATCCTTGACCTGGCGAATTACTCCCGCAGAGGATACTCTGCCTATACATAGTAGTCAATCTGGGAACCAGAACGGGCTTCGGATATGGGTTGAGATTGAGGGGAAAGTTAGCAGTAGTGCCGGATGCGCCGGGCAGTCATAGGGTGTTGGCTTGGGCAATGGTGTCTTGATGGATCTATAGTGAGTCCCGTTTCCATCTGCTTTGCAATCTCCTAAAGAGGCAGTCCGCATACCTCCAGTCTATCTTTTTCGAGTATGAAGTCGGGTGTGAAACCAGTCCGAGTCGATGGAACACGTGAGGGATAGAGCCGCGGTAATGACCTTTCCATGCGCCATGCCGAATAACGTGCACTCTCTCAATGCCCCATGAAGCGTAGCAAGACAACGGTTGCTAGAAAATATTTTGTCTCTCTCTCCGGTAGATTGGCATCCTGCCATCGTTTCGCAACGTCAAAGAAGCAGTAATAGCCGCGATTGGAAAATTGGAGGCAATGTCTTCAGACCGGACAAGCCATCCGGGGGCGCATAGAAGTGCCCATGTACTCTTGCTGACTTCTCAACTAGGCGATGGGGCTATAGATTTAGTTCCGGAGGTGTTGATGGGGAAGATGCAGATTCACATCTTTGGTATTGGCCCTGTGTTCTGGCCCACGAACGAGATGGAGCCCTCGGGGCGATGTGCCCCATTGAGCGCTTCCGGACTAAGGCCAAATAGAAAAGACACTCGCAGCGAGCAAATGACTATCATGGCGAAAGAGATTGTATCAACTCTAAGAACAGGAATGCATCTTGGTGAAGCCCAGAATTTCATCGTCCGTCTAGGCCATTCAGGAGATTCGGGAATCAACCAGGTGATCAGTGACACTGAATACCATCACCTTGTCACGGTTGAAAATCAAATCCTCATCAAAGTCGATCCTGGAAACCGCATGGACCTTACTTCCACCGACATCGATGCTAGAGATTTAACCGACAATTGGTCCCCTATCGAGCAACAAACCAACTCAATACAAGCCAACCTCGGGGTATATGAAACCCCCCTGTTAACCATAGCACCCACTCACCCGCCCAGCATCCACCCCTCCGACACCACCCTCTCTATTTCCGGAACCGCCTGAGTGCACCGCTAAAACGAGCATTCATGCTGGCACTCCTCCCCCGCTCTACGAACCTAACTTTTTGCTCCCCGCGAGAATTCACCGGGGGCTGCAGTCACTCGTGGGGAATACGTGTGCAGAATCCGCAGCCAGAAGGTGGCGAGCATGTGCTTCAACTCTGACCGTGCACTTTTCTGAAGTCAAGGCTATGCCTGCTAATGTGTAGAGGGCAGAGGGGGATGTCGATTTACAGGATATATCCCTGGAATTGGGTATAGGGCCAAGATGGTAAATCGGTTTTCGAAAACTTCTGCGGGATCTGCGAGTGAGGTGGTGTACAGTGCGCGGAGAAAATTGAGCTTCTCAAGTGACGCCATAGACGATGTCCCCGCATACTAGGGTGACGAGGAATTGCGCTCTTCCCTATTCATATCACCTCGCCGATAAAGCGCGCCTCGACCGGCTTGGATTGGAAGAATTGGATTCAGACGGTGGGGGTGAAGTGGAAGATGATATGGACATATGGACAAGGCATAGGAGATTTGGAGAGATATGAAGGTTAGGAAGTATGGTGCAGGGAATGGGGGAGGCTTGGGCGGGTGAACTTTTCTACCGATGGGAACAAGAAATGGTGGGACCGGGGGTGGAGCGACCGGCAGCAGTGCTGAAAGCAAGAATCCGGTCAGTCTTAGGGATGTTAGAAGGTCTCACCTTGGGTTTTGGAGGATTTAGAATTTTTTTAAATTTTTTTTCCCACCTCCGGTTGTGTCTTGTGAAGTAGCAGGTGTATCTAGCCAGATACTAGATATAATTGTTGGGTTCCATTGGTTCGTAAAGAGGTACCGTGCTTTATCTTTATGAGGGGGTTGGTGATGCTGGGTGGAATAGCCGGGTAGCTCACATGTGTGTTCTGCGCTTTTCTATAATTCTCCTAGCATGATCAATCATAAATTAGTGAGGTCCCTTTTTTATTTTCCATGATCAAGACTGGGTTTATTTGTGAGGGATAGCGACATCTCCAGGTGTGGTATGAGGTTAGTATTATCAATTGGGGATAACTGCTGATTGCACACAAAGAGGTACGAGAGAGAAAGAACCAAAAACTATATGAGGGGTAGAAGCTATCCGGTGACTTGACTTTTGCAACTGTGCGTGAACAAGACCCCTAAATACACAAACTAAGACTCCTCGCCCCAGAGCAGTTCCTATATCATCCATCAGGCGATTTCCACCACTTATCGCATCATCCAGTTACTCCTTGTTTCCCCGCTTCCACTAATCTCATCTGCCCCTCTTTTCTTCCCCGCTTTTACCCCTCCCCTTCTCTCGCACCTCTCACCGAATACCAAACTCCTTGGTGAAACTTGCAGTATACTTCTAGCATATTCTAACAGGGGGCATATCACTATACAGTGGAGAAAGGTGTGGTGATGTGGCGCGAAGGAAGTGCCGGTGATTAACAATAGTTAGGTAAGCGAATTGTAGAGGAATGATCATTGGTGGGATCCTTATCCACAAGACCTAGCTAATCGCTACAATTCATAAGATGGCTGAGAATGTGGAATTGGACCGAGGTATCGTCCATGAAACGGAGGCTCTGATTAATCATTAAAGACAGAATCAAGAGATATCCTCTCCCGAGAATTGTGTGCCTCCAAGATGGATATATCATACCAACCAACGCACCGTCCCAATATCCAAGAGTAGAGATTCTAAAAATAAAAGCAGATGGGTAAAAGGGAGGACTACGCCACGCCGGAAGGAAAACCGGGAGTCCTAGGGGGGGGAATAACACTCTTGTGGAAGAGGGGTGAGTGATATTATTCTGGGGGGTGAGAGCGATTGCCGGACCTGGGATTGGCATAAACAATAACTAATAGGCGCAAAAACACAGCAACAACAAAACTCACCAACCCTAACCCCCTGCCCGCCTCCACGCCCGTCTCTCTCTCTCATGGGCGCACTTCACGGAACCGGTGCGGCCTTGGGCTCACCTTCTACCCTCCACTCGGTCGTGTGTTGCTCGATTTTCGTGACCATCGGGGTCCTAGGCGGTTCCTTCTTCGTAAGCACTATTTCATAATATCTCAATAACTTGTTCCGAAGGATAGCAGTTGCAAGCTCTGCACACGCATTAAGTAGCTCGGTTTGGATAAATGGGTCTCGAACCGGTGTCTTGAACATTGGTACAACCGGTCGTGTACAATTCCAAGCGACGTTGCCCCAAAGTTTGTCAGAAGGCCCCTCTTGGGGCGTACCTCCCTAAGGAATCTATGGTGGGTAATGAGAGCCAGTTAGTAAACTGAATGCTTTAAATCTTCTCAATCGAGTGAATAAACTTAGGAATTGAAAAGCCATAGCAAGGGAGCTTCTAGAATAGAAGGTGACTTTGGTTGTTGGTGAAAAAGTCTCGATTTGAAGGATAATTGTTCAAGAATCTGGTGGGGAGAAGAGGGATGGAAAATAGGGGGATAAGCGGGGGATGATGGAGGTGGGGATGGAGGTGGGGATACGGAAGTTTTAAGGGAAGGAGTCATTAAGGTTAGAGTTACAACAAATTTCATGTAATTGATCCAGGTTTGTCACCCGCTGGTTTTCATTATGCACTGATTAGAGATTGTACTCGAGTAGATGGCCGACCAATGACATATTACCAAACTACACTTGGTATGGTATAGCACGGGTATTTTGTCTTGCCTAAGGGTGTCCACTCCAACTGTCAACCCATTGCAGCATACAGTACCGGTACCGGTATATAGTAAGCAGTCTTTTTTTGGTAGTCCTAGCCGTCTAATGTTACGGCATGCACGGCCATTATGGTAACTTAACAAACAAATTACTATATACTCCCGTCCCAACACTATTCTCCCTGAGGAATCCTACCGGCTCCCCATACTACCTCTCACATCCTGTACCCAAATCGCCTGACCCCCACCCGCACTAGCAGCCCACCCCTCCCCACCAAACAAGCACCAATTCACTCCAGTCCAAAACTCCGTATGCCGATCCATGACACCCATCTTCCTGCCTCGCCCCCAGGTCAATCCTCTGATCATACCAATCCAGGAGCTGCAGCATTGCAACCCACGTCGCTCCGAACCCGTACCGTCATCGCGCAACTTGCACTGATGAGTACGTTGGCCCAATGTGAGCTCCAGGTGAGGTTCCTGACTGGGTATTTGTAGCCTGGTGGTTCGCCGAGAGGGTTTCTTTTGGGGAAGAGTAGGTCAAAGCTTCCGGTGATCTTGCAACTCCGGTAGCGGCAATGATGTCTGGGCGGTATTTATTCCAATCTTTGGTGAGGAGTTCGGAGGTGGTATGTGGAGATATGGTGATCAAAAGCGAGGAGGGTGGAGTGCGGTTGACGAAGGGGTGGACGATGGAGTCTGAGTATGCAGTACAGATCAGAGTTCGGGAGTGTAGGCGCAGCTGTGAATCTGAATACTAGTGGAGTGAGTGGAGGCAAGTTGGTGTCCACTTTCATAATATTGGCTAGTTCCTCCTATCCGGAAGGCAGAGGGAAACAAACAATGCCGACATTCCTACTCAAACCAGAACTCACAAACCCGCTCTTACGCAGGAGATCCTAACCAAGACAAAAACTCCACTGTCATGCTCCCCCTAATCCACAAGCGGAAACCCCCATTCTAGTGTTGTATCGGGCAGTTTACTACTTCCACCTCCACTGGCAGCAGCAGCCTGATTCGCATGCGATCCGCTGAATGCAAAACCGACGAACGAGTCCTGCATGTTGTAGTACGAGATCCCTGATGAGGTCACGGAGACTATGTAAAATCAGCCGTTTCCCACAAGGCCGAACTTGGACACACAGCTGCAAGACAGTTGTGGTAGATGGGGAGGTACTCTACCGAGTAACCATTGAAACCTTCGGTTCGGTAACTTGAATGGAATACTCTGGGCACAGATGGAGCAGAGGATCATATGGATGAAGGGGAATTTTGTGTGTTTGTGGAAGAAAAGTGAGCGCGGAGAGAGAAGGATAGAGGTGCGACGGGGTTCTCTGGCCTGAGTGCTTCGTAGAGTACGGTATTTGTTCGGATAGATCCCGAACCTGACTATCCGCTTGTCAATTAGATGAGCTGTGGTGATGAGCTCTCTGGTGAATAAAACTCTCACACCAGCTTCTGAGTGACAAGAGCAACCACCATAGATCACGGTGGTCCATCACAGCCAAAAATCGCCCACATCTCACGGCGGAGCAAAAGGCAAATCTACGAATCGAAGCTCTGTGATCCTTACCCGCTTCATCCAGGGGCATTCCACTTGTTTGACCGAATTTTAGAATTGGTAATTAGCAGAGCTAAATTGATAAAATGTCACCCGGACTCTTGGGGACATTGTTTCTCTGGCTGTCCGTGTCAATTATATAGCATCATGAGTATATCCTTTTTTGGTAAGTACTTGGACCTGAGAGAGCTGGGCCATTCCAGTTTGGGTAAATATAAGTTGTTTCCTGTGCATCTTCTCACCTCCCCTGAAGGCTTTCAATATTTATAAGGCTAGGGGTATTTTCCTCTATACGCAAAAAATATATCATATTTATTAGGATCACAAGGCACTTGGAGAGCCACTACTACTAAAACAATTCGTTGATATCCATTGTTCTAAAAATTAATCGCAAAACCATTTATGCCACAACCGAATCCAGCTGAACCAGGGCAACCCCCACCATCCCAACAGACAGCCAACTTAGAACTACCCCCTACAGGACCCCCAAACCACCCCGGACCCATCACCCACAATCGGCCCTCCCCGCCCCACCGCCCAATCCTGTTCAGTTGACAATCAGTAATTAGTTCCAACTTATGGCTATCCACTCCTTACCTACAACACAACCCTCTCCACCCCCACAACCCACGCATGCGGCCAAGACGTTTTTTATCGTCGTTTGTAGCCTCGACAGTAATTTCCTCTGTCCGGTAAATGCCCCAGGAGAGCCTTGCACCCATTTGGTCCATTCCCGCCTCCATGTGTTTTCTAGTTACATGTTAGTTTGATCTCAATTGTGAGCTAACATGGGGAATGCTTTACTTTCTTGTATCCGACCAAAACAAGAACCCGGCACAAACAAACAACAGTTGCTCTGGCTGTGGCTAGCCGACGAATAAGTTCTTTAATAAATTCCTTTGTTAGCTTGTAACGAGATGAGAATAGGACAATGGGGTATGCTTACAACGGTGAGCCATTATTCCTGATGAGTCTTGGAGGAAATTTTGGGGTGATGAAAATTAGGAATGGATTGGCAGTACGGAAAATGAAAGTGGTGGAGGGGCTTCCACCGAAGCGAGAGACTCCCCGTTGTATAGGCGGTAACATGAGTCACAGGGTGCCTGTCCTGCGGGTACGCGAGCAGCGGTACATTCCAGCTCTTGCCCTCGGCCCATATTCTACGCTATTTGAGCTATGATACAAGGTCCGGTAAGATGTTATGCAGCCAAATCTATACCTGTCTGTTCCGGTTAATAGGTTCTTACCCTTTTATGATACGAAAGCATGCACAATTTTCCGCAAAAGTGTTAAGAAATCACTTCAATGCAACCGGTCCAGGTTTTAACTCTCATGTAGCAAGCCGCCTCATCAAGCCAATGTCCTCAAGGGTCCTGCCACTACTCCTCTCAGCGCTGCTACAGCTATCGATTTAAACCTTATCTCGGAGGAGGATGCCCACTATGATATTTTGAGCGATCCGTGCTCGAGCTTGGATCCCTGGTTGAGGTATTTGAATTATTATAAGGCCAAGACTGGAAGTATTCATGGGCAGGTGTTTGTTTTTGAGAGGGCTTGTAAAGCGTTGCTATGTCATACAAACTTTGGACGATGGTACGTTTCTCTTGGTCTTCCGGTAGGTTTTTCTGCTGTTTTTATTTTATTTTATTTCCTGGCTTTGTTTTTTTTGTGGCGGTGGTGCTTGTTCTTTGATGGTGATGCGTGGAGATTCACATTGGGAGGTTTTTAGTATCTCGATTTAAGAGTCGAGCAAGTGTCCACCTTCAATCCGGCACGGTTCCACTCTGTGCACAGCAAGGTCAACGACTCTTTCGAACCGTCTCTCACCCTCCTCATCAAGATGCCTATGATCTGGATGGACTACTTATCCTTCCTGCTCAACCAATGCCTCCTTACTAAGACCCGCCGAACATTCGATCGTGCCCTGCGGGCACTACCGCTTACACATCATAATCGCGTTTGGCCGCCCTGCCTACCTTTCGCCCATTCCACATCCGGAGAGACGGCTCTGAGGATTTTGAAACGGTATATGCAGGTTCACCCTGAGGATGCGGAAGAATCCATTGAGCCTCCCGTTGACATTGGGAAATACGAGGAGGCAGCGCAAAAGTGGATCGAGATGCTGGATAATCCGGTCCAAGACTGGGAAGAGTCGCTCTCAGATGTGGAGTGAGCCATGCTACTTGTTGGTCAGCCACTCTCGTGTGATCAAGGGAATTAAGGTCAAGAAGATTGTGTGGAGTGGGATTGGAAAGTTTAGTGACCAGCAGGGGAAACCGTAGACTACTTTGGGCACCTATTAGATCACTGAGGGTGACTTCGAGAAGGTATGAGGATCGAATAATTGGAATTGTTGCAGGATTGATTGCTGATTCTTCCGTGCAGTCAAGAAACTCTTTCGAAGAGGGCGTCACCACCGTTATGACTATCCGGGACTTCACCCAGATCTTCGACTCTTGCACCGAATTCAAAGAACATGTCATCGGAACCCCGACGGAAGCTGCTGCTGCACGGCACGAGAAGGGTATTGTTAGCCCCGACGCCGATTTTGATTTGGATATCCGATTAATGCCACTCGAACAATTGATGGACCGGCGGCCTTTCCTGGTCAACGACGTACTCCTGAGGCAGAATCCGAATAACGTCATTGAATGGGAGAAAAAGGTTGCGCTTTGGGGTGATAACAAGCAACAGATCGTTCAAACATACACTGATGCCGTAGCTGCCGTGAACCCGAAGAAGGCAGTTGGTCAATTCCATTCCCTGTGGGCAGGGTATGCCAAGTTTTATGAGAAGCATGGAGATATCAGGCAGGCACGAATGATTATGGAAAAGGCTGTTCGGGTCCCGTTCAAAACTGTTCCGGAGCTCGCGGAGATGTGGGTTGAATGGGCAGAGTTGGAAATACGTAATGACAATTTCGACGAGGCGGTCAAGATTATGGCGAATGCTACTCAATCGCCCAAGAGGAGCACGGTGGATTATTTTGACGAAACCCTGAATCCGCAACAAAGGGTTCACAAGAGCTGGAAGCTGTGGAGTTTCTACGTGGATCTCGTGGAGAGTGTCAGCACACTTGAGGAGACGAAAAAGATTTACGAAAGGATCTTCGAGCTCCGAATTGCTACTCCGCAGACTGTCGTGAACTATGCTACCCTCCTAGAGGAGAACAGGTATTTCGAGGAGAGCTTCAAGGTACACCCCCCTGTCACTATCTATCATATCAATTCAATTAAAAAAAAGGCAGGTCTACGAGCGTGGCATCGACCGCTTCACCTACCCTGTAGTCTTTGAACTCTGGAATCTTTACCTAACCAAAGCTGTAAACCGCCGAATTGACATCGAACGACTTCGTGACCTCTTCGAGCAAGCCGTGGAAAACTGCCCTCCCAAGTTCGCGGAAGTCCTCTATCTAATGTACGGCAATCTCGAAGAAGAGCGCGGCCTACCCCTGCATGCAATGCGCATCTATGAGCGCGCGGCCCGCGCTGTGGCAGACGAAGACCGCTTCAAAATGTTTCACTTCCACATCACAAAGTCCGCCTCAAACTTTGGTCCAACCTCCACCCGACCCATCTACGAGCGCGCAATAGAGGCGCTACCAGACAGTGAGGCCAAGGAAATGTGCCTCAAGTTCGCTGAGATGGAACGAGGTCTCGGGGAAATCGATAGAGCAAGGGCCATCTACAGCCATGCATCGCAATTCTGCGATCCAAGAATTTCACCAGAGTTCTGGACTAAATGGGAAGCCTTCGAAATCAAGGACGGGAATGAAGACACCTTCAAGGAAATGCTTAGAATCAAGAGGAGTGTGCAGGCGCAGTACAACACCGACCTCAACTTCGTCGCCAGTCAGGCGCTTGCGCGAGGTCAAGCAAAGCCTGGCGGCGCCAGGGGCAGTGGTAGGAGCGGGAGTGATAAGGAGTCGAGGGCCGGAAGCGGGTATATGATGGCCGCTATGGAGGGGGAGGTTAGGGTGGTCGCGGGATTCGTACCGGCAGAGGATAGCGGGGGGGTTCACCGATCCCTTACGGCTACTGGCACTGAGGTTAACCCTGATACCATTGATTTGGATATGGATGGGTAGCCTATTGGTATTCCATAATCAAAGAGGTATGGCAGCTTGCTCGGTTGGATGGCCGGTGGGAGGAAAGTGGAGTTTAGCTTTTTGTTTTACTTTCTCATTCCTTTCTACATTTTCCTTTCCTTTCCCTTCAATATTGGCTTAAATCAGGCAAATTTAACTTTTCTTGTCTTTTCTTTTCTTTTTTTATCTTGCTCCGAGCTACGTTATGTTGCCAATTTACCGGCTGCCGATCGGACTATCCTATCCATCAGTATGCACGTCCACCCATCCGCCCATACATCTTACCTAATTTCCTTTGTCCTACTTACTTGTATCCTATTCCAATATTCAAGCTACTATTGCACTGCACTTCAGGGCACTTCAGGGCACTTCACCGTTCTGAAATTCATGTACCATAGAACGTTATTTTCAAACAGCATGGGCATTATCATTATCACTCCCGTTTCTAGAAGTAAGCAAACCAAAACTGATTTCAAAGCCAAAAGTAAACATAGTGCGATAAGGTAAATTTGGTTCGCTCTGCCCTATAGTAAGAATAAGTAGGCTATGGTGTGACCCTGATTATATACTAAATATTATAATTTGGCCTTTTGACACATTGCCGACGGTGAAGAGAATATGTAGGTAGGGTCCGACACACAGAGGGGCCCCTGCAGGACCCCCGGATGTCTCCAGTTATATCCCATAAAGAAATATGCTCAGATACTTCTAGCTCAAGATCTAGTGTCCCACACTGTTTCTTATCTTGCATGTCAAGAATCATATAAGTAAATTATTAACACGAGAAGCACACATCTTTAAAAAACGACAAAGTATAAAGATGCTCGGAAGAGAGATTGATAGTTGCAGAGGGATATATGGGGTCCGTTTTAAGGTAATACTTGAAGGACTGGATGATCCATCCAACCTTCTTCTCTTTCTTGGAGAGATAGCCGCCACTTTGTCAAGTACAAGGAATGGTAACATCTGTGCAAGCTACGATATGACGGTACGGGTTTGGAACGCCGGGAGTAGCAATTTTGCAGTTCTAGGCATAAGTGGGATAGGAGGATTACCCGGGGCGCAAGGCAGGATGATGGGTGTCATGGATCGGCAAATGAAGCTCGCAGGAGTGGATTGGTGCTTGTCTGGTGGGGAGGGGTGGGCTGCTGGTGTTGGCTGGGATGAGGCGGTTTGGGTGTGGGATGTGGGAAGTATTATGGGAGGCCGGTAGGATTCGCCAGGGAGAATAGAGTCTGGACAGGAGTCTATAATAATTTGTTTGATAAGTCACCACAATAGTCATGGGTGCCGTAACATTAGATGTCCAGGTCTGCTACCAAAAAAGCACCGCTTACTATATACCGGTACCGGTACTGTATGCGCCAATGCAACACACCACCCCGAGGACCCCATCTCGTCCTTGGACAGAACACAGGGCCAATACCAAGGATGTGAATCTGCACCTTCCCCACGAACACCTCCGGAACTAAATCTATAGCCCCATCGCCCAGTTGAGAAGTCAGCAAGCATAAATGAACACTTCTATCTGCCCCCGGATATCTTGTCGGCTCTGAAGCAATTGCCTTCGATTTTCTAATTTCACCAATACTGCTTCTTGAGTCTTTGACTTTATGAGACGATGGCGGGATGCCCGTCGGCCGGAGAGGGAGAGACATAATGTCTTCCAGCAACGGTTGTCTTGCCACGCTTCCTAGGGCATTGAGAGTGTAAGTTAACTGTTATTCTGCATAGCGCATGGAAAGGTTATTACCACGACTCTATCCCCCGCGCTTTCTATCGACTCTACCGTTTGTTTCGCCTCCGACTTCATACTCGGAAAGGATGTAAGGGAGGTATTCGGACTGCCTTTGTCAGGAATTGCGAAGATAGAAACGGGACTCACGATAGATCTATCAAGACACTAATTTCCAGGCCAACACCCCGTTACTGCCCCTCGTATCCAGCACTACTGCTAACTTTCGCCTCAATCCCAACCGACATCCTAAGCCCATTCTGCTTTCTGCTACGTATCGGAAGAGTATCCCGTTCGGGAGTAATCGCCAGGTCAAGGATCAACATCGGCGGCTTCGACTGTTCGCACTTTTGTAGCCTTGTCAACAAGTAGGGTGGGATTCGGTGATGGGAGCAAAGGGAGAGATGAAAGCAAAGGGGCAGACGGCACCGCTAGATATCTGAATAAATTGTTACCGGACGCAAGAGGCGAGCTATTTGAAGTTGCGGTACCCGCGACGGGGAGAAAGGCGGTGGAGGAGCTCGCTTGCTATCGTTGTGAGGAGGTAGATACCGTCGGTCAAGCATATCCTACACCAAGAGTATTAGGGAATAGATTCACTTGTACACAGAAGGATAGGGAAAGGGAAAGACTCCAGAAGCATTAAACAAGGTATATAGTGCCAGAGCAGGCTCACCCCAGGTGGAGGCTTGTGCGGTAGCACAAATCACCTCCACAAAGTGCTAAAAAGGCCAGTATATAGAAGGCAATGTGTGAAAACGAGGGAGTGGATCTGTCCGACTCAGCCGGCACGGGGGCTACTCCTTTTCCCATTGGAGGTGAGAGCCCTCTAGTGGATGGATATTTGTCTAGTGATAGGTGTCACTGCTCCTCAGTATTTTCTCAATCTATTTCCCCGGTGGCAGGCGGGCCTCGGATGTTTCAATCTTAAGCCTCTTATCATAGACTCCATTCGCAATGCGCCCGAAGTAAATTGGCCAACCTTGGATATTCGAGTAGTCAGTAATCTTGAAGGGCAAAACGAGCGGGATTTCATCTATAGCGTTCCCGGCATTAAAAGATTCGCTGCGACAAAAGGAAAGCGTTGGAAGAATTCTTCCAGTTTTCAACACAGCGGTTAGTGAGTGAACTATTCCCAATATCTTCCTTAGCTTTGTCAACCCTGCTGTTCGCAGATTATCCCCGGTATCCAGAGCGCTAGTTGTCACTCTAAGAAGAGAGAATAGGGTGAGTCAGGATCTTTCATGAAGAAAGCCTCCCCAGCTAGCTGTTTCCCTTCATGAAAAGGCAATCACCCCTAAAATCGGTGCCCAGCGTAAATATTTGGCAAAAATCCTAACCACAGGGTATGTATAAATCTCTCGGGCTGCGGCAACTCCCATATCCATCGTTTTCAATCTAGTCTGACAACTACTCGAGTATCTGCGGGTGAAACAGCACAGCGCAGTCCCCCCCACCGATTCCCCCCAACTGGAATCGGGGTATCCAGAGTATGGGAGTCGAAGCACTCTCTCCGGTTTTCTTCTTGATAACTTCTTATAGCCATCTTCAAAGAGTACAGTTATTCCTGCGTTGACTTTGGCCACATCGTCACAAGGTGTTGCCGCCTCTCCTGGGGATGCTGTTGGCATATTGACCACTGAGCGGCGCCACAGGGCTTCTACTCTAGAGCTTTTTTGCCTGTGAATACCTCCCACAAGTTCTTCTCTTTGTTTCCCGGTTACAGTATGCCAGAGGGTCGCGAGACCCCCGAGTTGCGAGAGCCGCAGTATAAAAACGGGTACATACCTCCACTTAAATCAAGGCTTAGCCCAAAAGAGAAACTTCAATCCGAAGAGCAAACAAGAAGGGTATCAAAGAAAATTTAAAAGCAGGGGTTGACCATGGGAAAATCCATGCCAAGTGGCCGAGAGCGCCGCCCCTCTCGCAATTCGAGAATCTCGCGACCCTCTAGGATACCGTAGTGTATCTTTTTGCAATGGACTCCATCCCCAGGCGAGCGAGACTGATAAGTGGCATAAAAAGTCTCCCCACTCCAGGCTAACGTCTACAATGGGGGAAGCTCGCACGTATCCGCTAAATACGTCATCGCACAATCCATCACCTTATTTCAATTGTAGCCACTAGTCTTATATTGTAAGTACGGTCTTTGTCTAGCTTTTGACAACCTCTAGAATAATCCTTGCACTATTGCACGCCACATCCCACTCTTTTAATAACACTATATGCAGTTTATCCATTGCTGGGGAGGGGGAACGGAGGAAATAGAAGAAAGAAACTGTACAGGACAAAACAGTAATCCAAGGATTGATTTACAGAGAAATAAGAGGGTGAAATCTGCAAGCTATAAACTCGGTCTTCCCCATAACAGAAATCCCGCACCCCCTCCCTCCCCACGTAACAAACTCCGTAAACATAAACCCATAATTCCTCACCCAACCGCCGAAAAAAATAGGCAAAAAAAGAGCAGGAGAGTGCGACATATACTCGGGCGCAAATTAAAGATCCGGAAAGAGTGACCTCGATACCTATGTTGCAACCCATACATTTTGTTTGTCACTTCTTCCGGATCTTTAATTTGCATCCGGGTATGTGCATTTCCACTCATATAATTTCCCCAGCCGACAAAAAGTGGTATCCGGGTGCACTACCATGAGTAGCGTGCCGTGAAAAGGAAAGGGTGGCAGTTATTCCCAGGAACCGGGTATCCTGGGCCCTGAATGGTACTGGGGGTTACTCCCGCTTGGCAGGGCTGTAGCAGCGCTACAGTCCTCAAACGCCTATTCTGTGCGACATACGGGAGCTGTGTTTCGCCGTAACTATCTGGCATGTCGGGGTCGGCCTCTTCCCGTGGGTGTAACATTTTCACAGCTACCTCATATCCACGCTCATGGACACCCGAGAGCTGTGTTCGGCCCCATTTGTTTGACTTATGGGGGCTGATGTCTTCCAACCCAAGTAGTATTTTCACCACTCCCCCATGTTTACCCTGAGCGGCATACGAGGGAGGTGTTTGGCCGTCATTATCTAGCATTTCGGGGTTGACCTTTCCCCGCCCGGGCTGAATTTTCACCACATGCTCGTACCCACTATAAGCAGCGCGTGAGAGTGGTGTGGTGCAACCCCAAAAGCCTTCCTTGTTGATGTCATGACTTCCTACCTCTATCAATGTAGCCACCACTCCAAAGAACGATGCGCAGCGCAGTCCACTAACCTATGGCTATCTATTTCCGTCTCTGAGATCCCGATGCGCATGTTCAAGGAGCAATATGAGCGATATTTGGCTATAATTCAGCTTTAGTAAACCAGGCCGAGTGACTTCATGGATCCCCAGGTATACAGAAGAATATTTGAGAAAGGGTGTGTTATGGGGATTATGAGAAGCAGCGGCCGAAAGGGCATGGGTCAAGCATATTTATGCTATTGCCGGACGAGGCTTGCTAAATATACAGGGATGGGTGCAAAGATATCCTTGGAGGGTAAAGTGAATTAATCGTACGGCGGATGACTCCTTATCTACAGTAATAAACCCCTGACAGCAGCTCATTGATGTCGACATGGAAAGGATGTTGCCAACACCGAAACCTGTAGAGTGTGGTTGAACTCCTAGGGCGTAGCAGTGCTCATCCACTTGTAATGGCCGTTCTGCGTGACTGATCCAGATCGGAGACATCAACCCGATTCCCGGTTTTTCACCATCTTGCGCCTTTATCCGCTCGACCGACGCACTATAAACATCTCATAACCCCCATTCATTTTTCATTATGCTTGGCTTTCCCAGTGTTGGGGAGATTGTCGATTTGTGAGAGATTTCGTCAAAGTTTAAGGAAATTAGTAGAAACCTAAATGTATATACTGTAGGTTGCATCCATTCCCCTTTCTTCCTCTCTCCCTTTGATCCCGCATCCCACGTGGCATATTTGTATCATACGGTACTCGTAATTTTCTGACGTTTGTAAACACAACTGCTATTGCATACCACCAAAATCATGAGGCTCTGACTGATTTTTTGCCCATATGCAATGGCAGTCGTGTTTACAAACGTCAGAAAATTACGAGTACATCTTACTCTCTACCCGTTCCACCGATCCTTTCGATCTCAAACCTTGCCGGGAGTCGATGCCTATTAATAGTACGACATTAGATGCAGTCCTAATACATCCTATGGATGCCATCAAACACAAAAATTAGAATACCGTTAGAACCGAAATGATTGAGAATGACGCTAGGACGTCCAGAATTTCCGGCTTTGGATTAGGGGACAAAACACAGCCAGAAGATGGTCCTTCAGCCACTTGAGAGAGAGAGCAACTCCAACCGCCTAGCGGGATTCTCAATTATTTCGGTTTTTACCATATATCAACCTTGGAAACGGTGCTAGTGAAGCCAGTGCACAGTGCCTTACACCACCCCCCACCCCATCATACAATTCCGCAGGATAAATTCATCCGGGATAGTGATTGTAGCATAACCGTCAACAAGTCTTCATTAGCTCCCCATCTCAATTCAACACCTGAGTGTCGTCAAATCCTGTCAATCGATCTAGGCACTCATAAGAATGAGTAGATACCCAACCTCGGAGGTTATAACGGCAAATTGTTCAATAATTAAAGCCTTAGAAAGGCACAAGTGGAAGAGTCTGGCGACTCTGGCCTGGTTGTTCAAACTCATATATACTATGTGTAACCCGAACTGGCGGCTCAAATTGCCATTTTTCATAAATTTCGGTGAACAAAGAAAAATCTCGACGAAAAGGTCCTCAGACAACCAGAGGAGGTTGAACATGCCCGGGTCCGGGGCTAATCCGTGAACACCTCGGTATTACACCCCCACGCAAGTGGTAACGGGACACAAGGCTTGGCACATGATGAAGATATCGTGAAGTCAGAAAAGGAAACCCAATTCCCGATTAAGAATTGAAGTAAAAAAAGAGAAAAATGAGAGTAAGAAACCTGTGCCCCTGAAGCCCAATTTACCACTTAGTATGACCTCCATATCTCCGTATCAGAGTAGTGATCCTCCTTGGCATACTATCAATGAAACGATAGACTCTCCTCCACGGCATTTCCTCCCAAACCTCCTGCGCAAGTGTAATAATATCGTCTCTGTTGTAGGGGCGTCGCCTAGCTGACTTACAGGCCTCCCGAAACCTCCACTCAAAGAAAAACCACACATTCTCTATAGGATTCATGTCGGGAGACCAAGAGGCCCAAGGCATCCGGATAACTCCCTGCAGAACCCTATATCTCCTTGAATAATGAGAATTATGTATACGAGAATTGTCCTCCACCATTTCGATATCATTGTCAGCTCCACCTAAAAGCTCATATAAAGGAAGAAAGTGTGGGGTGTAAATCTCTTGACAATATTGAACTGAATTCATGCCTAGTCGGTCCCTGCCAGTCTCCCTCTCCCTCTCGGTTCTCTGGCGGATTGGAATAAGCTGAGTATGAAAACCATAGGTGAAACCTGCAGCGAACATGACAGTAGTCTTATCGTTAGGAAACGAAGGCTTAAGATAGCGATCCTCAAGAGCAGTTCTGGGAGGGCGTCGCACCAAGGATCTCCCTCCTCCTTGCCCAATCGTAAGCCTCATCTCATCAACAAAGATCTTTTTTCTCCAAACAAAATTGTTTCAGTTTCTTCTTCCTCGAGCCTAGCGCAATCTCTCCCGCTTGCGTTCATAGTTTAAGAGAGGCTTTTTGCGAGCAGCATGAACATAAAAGTTCATACGGCGGAGTGTTTCACCCACAGTCCTTTCTGACACATTTAGGTTAAGATCGGCTGTGATATCACGGAGCGGGGCATGAGGATTTTGCTCATTGATTCGATGTAATCGCCTCCTGGCACGTTTATCTAACTTTGGCTTAAAACCAGGGCGTGGTGGGGGGGTTGATTATTTTGGTAGTCTCCCATCGCTTCACGATCCTCTGAGCCTCAGATTTTGAGACACCGGTTTCTCTGGCAATTTGGCGGTAATTTTTCCCTTCAGCATGCTTTTCGATAACTGTGATGCGCTCGGTTTCTGTGGCTTGCCGTCATTTTCCTGTGTTCTGATCAATCGGCATCTTGGGTAGGTTGGCGATGTTCGGGTAGGGGTTGCATGCGGATGAATTTTGCCCACGTGTCCCGTTACCACCTGCGTGGGGTTGTAGTCAAAAACTATAGTACCTAGATAGTAACTACCTCACTTTACTAAGAAAAAATGCTACAGTATGTTAACAAGGCAATAAATAGGGAGAGGGGCAACAGCAGCTTTCCCAAGGTAAAAGAAGTATAAAAAAATTTTCTTCTATTCTTTCTTTTATATATTTATTTATTTTACTTTTTTTTTTTTTTTCATATTTCTTTCTTTGCCAACCCCCCGTCCCATTTGCTTCTGCTACCCGCCGATCGCCAACCTTTGAAGGTCTAGAGTCGGATTCTACCACCTCGTAGCAGGATTGTTAAACCCCACAGCCCTATTGAGGAGGGCTAAGTTCTTCAATCTCCCAGTTCCCATAGGGCAGGATTTTTTAATTCTCCTGCCCTACATGACGGATCGTTCAATAATAACTGATTGTCAGCATGGATTGAACTCCTGGGCTCCCGCTAATGCGACAGGAGTGTTAACCACTGCGCCAGCTAGGTATTTCATGAAAGGAAAACCTGGGAACTAATACTTATCCTACTGGAAGCCCGATTTTGGATTTAATGGGTGGGTAGTGTGTCTCTTCCCGAGTTGCTGGTAGATTTCAACGGAGGTGTTTAATGAGAGATTCTCGGTGGTTTAAAACAAAATCAGTGCTTTTACGCTTGTTACTCTGGTACTATACCGCTCGCAAAGCCCCACTCGAGATCTCGAGCCTCCCTATTTGCTCCTATGTGTGTTATCTCACTATAGTCTTCTGCTCGTTCTAGTGTTTTGTGGAGGTTTTTTTCTTTCCTTTCCTTTTCTTTTCTCCCCCCCTTGCCCGCATTCCGTCCAGCTTTCTAGGGAAGCCTCATTTCTGCCCGGCGGGGGGGGGTTGCTCCCAGCTAGCAAGTAAGCATTCTAAGATAGAATAGACCTTATTTTGAGATAGAACATTTAGATACGACGTACAGTACATATACAGACTTTTTTTAAACGAGATTCTTTTTTCGATACTATAAGTAATAGCATAACGGCTACCATGGTTATCCAGCTCTCCTAGCGGAAGAGCGCAGCTCGCCGACTCCACTACTTCTCTTCAGCCCGATTGGACTACGGAATGAGAACCGCGATTAAACAGTAGAGCGCGGCTTCCACTTCCCCCGGTCTAAACCCCTAGAATCCGTCTCAGCCTCTGCAAGCTCAGGTGGAGCCAAAAAAAAAGGCCGTAACGATAAATAAGCGGAACCGGCACAGATAAACAACATTCTCAGATATATGATGGGCTTGCCTCTTAGAGGGAGGAGGATACCCTCACCAATGGGCACCAGCTGCAACACTATGCCTACCGGCAAATGGATTCTAAGTTACCAAATTCACAAGCGATCAACGAGTAATTTACAATCAGACGAGAAGTAAAACGGATTTACAGGGGGCAAGCTCGAGACAACATGAGGCTTAAAAAACAGTTTAAGATTGCGCGGCGGCCTAAAGTCGCACCACGTTATAATGGAACTCTTTGTACGAGAGCCTCTCTATTATGAATGAGCCTTTTGGGGATTTATACCCCTACTCCCATAAAAACCCCTAGCTATAGGCGGTTTCTTGCAAAAACTCGCTCTAACGAACGAAAAATGCCGAACTCTCTCGGCTTTCATTATAGCGATGTGCAGCTATATTCATATCAGGCATAGCAGACTGGGAAGCCCAATCATAATGTTTCGCGGGCTTGTTGAAACCCCGAATGTGCTGATATGATGTCTTAGCAGGGAAAATCTTTTGAGAGTTATCGCCACACACAAGCCACATCGCCCCCTCTTTTCTCCAGCCGCCAGCCTGGCTCCAGAAAGATTTTGAGAACCCCCATTAACGCTACATATTACTCTGCCATTTCCACACTCAACCAATATTTTGGACAGAACATCATGGCTCGAGCTACAAATATACAATCGGTCACCATGGGCGACGGTAATTCACACTGCGGCAGTATAATAGGTAGTTTCAACAACATCACCTACAAATCCGCCGAAGATGCGGAGATCATGCGTTGGCTCTCACCACTAGAGCCAAGCAACAGACATCAGGGCGTACGCATCGACCGATTCGCCGGTGTCGGAGATTGGCTTTTGGAAACCGAGGAGTTTCAGGAGTGGAAGGGAGGTCGGGGTGGAGCCGATAAAGCTGCCTTGTTCTGCTACGGGAACCCGGGAGTGGGTAAAACATATCTCAGGTCAGTTGCCGGATTCATTGAAAGAGAAAAGCACTGACCGTCAGAAACACTAGTTCCCTGGTGATCGACAAGCTGTGCGATCAGGCAAAGAGGGGAGATATCGCCGTTGCGTGCTTATACTACGATTTCCTTGCTCGGCAAGAGCAGACAACCATCAACGTCATGGGGGCTATTCTAAAGCAGTTAGTAGGCAGGGGGGGCATCCCGATTTATCTACACGAGGCGTTTCAAGAAGGGAAAATGGAGATCGGCGGCAGAGGACTACGACTTGAGGATTTGATGGGAATGTTGAGGACAGCTATTGCTTCTCTACCCCAAGTTTTCATCTGTGTTGATGCCTTAGACGAATGCCTACCGAAGCAACTGCCGAAACTTCTCGAATCCCTAAGAGATATCGTCCGGGGGTCCCCTAGCGTGCGAATATTCCTGACCGGAAGGCCCCATGTCGGGGAAGATATTCAAGAATATTTTCCCAAGGCGGCTGCGATACCCATTAGTCCTAAAACGGATTATATCAGGAACTATCTACAGATGAGGTTAGACAATGATCTAGTGCCGCAGGCAATGAACAATAATTTACGGGCGTATATTATACAAACTATCCTAGAAAGGATACCTGATACGTGCGTAGGAGTATTTTTGCCACCCACTCAATCAATGGGATATGCTTACCAGAAATTGCGTATAGATTCCTCCTCGTTTCGCTAAACATCGACGCCATTCTAGGAGAGATGACAATTCGTCAGAGAAGAAGGAAACTTGAAGAGATGACGAGAGGGAATGGACTAAGCGATGCTTATACGGCAACCCTAACACGACTAAAGGCGCAGGAGGGAAATAAACCGGTCCTTGGGCTGAAGGTATTGATGTGGGTGTTGCATTCGGAACGGCCGCTACGGGTCGAGGAGCTCTGTCACGCCCTAGGAGTGGAGATAGGATCTACAGATCTGGATCCGGAAAACGTCCCCGCATTACGGACACTCATATCATCTTGTCTGGGACTCGTCACGGTCGAGGCATCTTCATCCACAGTCCGACTGGCGCACTTCACTCTGCAAGAGTACCTCTCAAGCGATCCTACCCTATTCCATAATCCTCACTCAACAATCGCCGAGGTTTGCTTGACATATCTCAATTTTGGATATGTCCGTGATCTTTCACCCACTCTTTATTCTGCCCCCTCAAGAGCGCCCCTTCTAGAATATGCCTCTTTTTACTGGGGGGAGCACACAACAAGGGGGATGACAGAAAATGTGAAAACCCTTGCACTGAAGCTTCTCGATAGATTCGATAAGCACATATCCGCTCAACTACTACTATTACGCTATAACGAAGATAGAGGCGCGGGCCCGTATTTCGACAGGGTGGAAGGACCCACTGGATTTACCGGACTCCACGGTGTAGCGTTCCTTGGGATCGCAGATATAGTTGCTGCGGTATTGGAGATGAAGGAATGGGACGTCAATGCAGCCGATTGCACGGGCAGTACGGCCCTCACATGGGCAACTAGGAGAGGCTACGAGGAGGTGGTAAAGATACTTTTGGGCCGGGGGGGTGTCAACCCCAACAAAGCGGATACCGAGTACGGCCAAACACCACTCTCGTGGGCGGCTGAGTGCGGGCATGAGGGGATAGTAAAGATCCTATTGGAACAAAATGAGGTCAATCCCGACCAGGCAGACACGATATCTAGCCAAACGCCACTTTCGTGGGCGGCAAAGTGCGGGCATGAGGGGATAGTAAAGATGCTTTTACAGCGCGAAGACGTCAATCCCAATGCTCTAGAAAACAGATATGGTGGTACACCACTCTCGTGGGCCACTTGGTCCGGGGAAACAGGGATAGTAAAGACCCTTTTAGAACGAGAGGGCATCAATCCCGACCAAGCAGACACCAAATCCGGCCGAACGCCACTCTTGTGGGCCGCTAGGTGGGGACATGAAGGGATTGTAAGGGTGCTTTTGGAACGGGAGGGCGTCAATCCCGATCGTGCAGATACCGAATCCGGCCGAACGCCACTCTCGTGGGCGGCTGAGTGGGGACACGAGGAGGTAGCAAAGATCCTTTTGGAACGAGAGGACGTTAACCCTAATAAGACAGACACCAAATGGGGAAAAACGCCACTCTCGTGGGCGGCTGAGAAGGGGCACGAGGGCGTAGTAAAGATGCTTTTGGAACGAGCGGATGTTGATCCAAATCAGGCAGACATCGAATCTGGCCGAACACCACTCTCGTTGGCGGCCGAGGACGGGAATGAGGAGATAGTAAGGATGCTGTTGGAGCGGGCCGATGTCAATCCCGACCAGACAGACACCGATGCGGGCCGGACGCCACTCTTCTGGGCGGCTGCGGGCGGGTATGAGGGTATCGTAAATATGCTTTTGGAACGAGCCGATGTTAATCCCGACCTGGCAGACACCGATGCGGGCCGGACGCCACTCTTTTGGGCGGCTGAGGGCGGGTATGAGGGTATCGTAAGGATGCTTCTAGAACGGGCCGACGTCAATCCCAACACGGCAGAGAACAAATATGGCTGTACGCCACTCCTCTCGGCGGCTAGAAATGGGTATGAGGGGATCGTAAAGATGCTTCTGGAACGGGCCGACGTTAACCCGAACACGGTGGAGAATAAATATGGATGTACACCACTCCTCTGGGCAGCAAAGAATGGGTATGAGGAGATTGTAAAGATGCTTTTGGAACGTGCCGACGTCAATCCCAACACGGTAGAGAACAAATATGGCTGTACTCCACTCTCTTGGGCCGCTTGGCGCGGGAAAGCAGCGGTAGTAAAGGTGCTTTTAGGGCGAGGGAACGTCAATCCCAACATGGTAGACTGCAAATACGGTAGGACACCACTCGCGTGGGCCGCTTGGCGCGGCCACCAAGGGATAGTAAAGATTCTTTTGGAACGGAAAGATGTCCGGACTGCCATCCAAGATAACAAGCATCAAACCCCAATGGCGTTGGCTCTTTCTAAAAGGCACGGCGGTGTTGTGAAGATCCTACTGGAACGGGACAATGCCAATTCGGACCCAGCAGATCCCGGTGGCCAGGCCTCCCTCCCGCCTTCTACAAGGCATGGGGGCTAGGGACACAGGCTAGTGCCTAGCGGATATCTGATTTAAAGATGATAATCCTAATATCGTATCGACATCACCGCCCTAGTGACCAAACTGCGCTCCTATCAGCCACCCACGATCCGAGGCCGAGTATTGCGCTCCCGGAATTCTGTTTCCAAGTCCGCATGCATCAACCCCTCTACCGAACTATCCAAGCCATCTCAACCTTTTTCCATCCAGCCCTAAACTTCCGGTATCCTCCAAGGAAACTGACCCTAACACCACCAATCAATCCCCCCGCCTGCGGCCGACCGGTGTTTTAGCACTCCTTCTCTTATTCGTTCTCTCGCTCTCCTCCTTTCGGTCCTTCTTTATTACATTTTGTTGCTAGATATATTCTAATTCAATAAACGCTTGCCGAGTCAGGGACTTGCGTGGGCAAAACCTCCCTCCCCCCGTTTCTACCAGCCACTTACCATTTACCTCTTCTTGTATTTTTTTTCATCGCCTCCCCCACCCCCCGTGGCCCCTAAATCCTGTCAGATACTCGTGCCCTAGTTTTGCATCACTGATGTCTTTCTATCCCTTGAGTTAGTATTTGCCGCGCGCCCTGTGAATAGCGGTGGATAGTGATGGAGGTGGTGGCACGACCGTGTAGGCGTGGTGATAGGAGAAGGATGTCGTGGTGTCCATTCTCTATGGAGGTTGCTAGCTAAGGTTCACCCAAGTAGTGAAAACTCTGCTCGTGTAACCCCATACATCCGTTCATATCCGAGAACGTTCACTCGTCCACACTTCAGTATCCCTCTATATCATGTGCGCTCCCCGTTGCTGCGCTCCTCTTTGCTCCTAATACAGCACTCTACAACAGGGATTATTATACCATCATTATATAATAGAGTATAGCCCACCAAAGGCAATTAGGGAGGAGCAGATGCTGAGCTTGAAACAGCGCGTCCAATACTTACAGTACAAGCAATCAGTTTACCTCCTCTGCGCAATTCCTCCCCATGCCGCAAAGTCATTACCGGCGGCTCCTCCCGTAGACCGCCATACTGCCAATGCAACCCCCCCCCCCCACTGTTTATCCAACAAACCCCTAACCCTAACTTGGGCACTATGTTTTTACACAACGTATTCCACGGTATAGCGAGCCCCATCAGGGCGAGTCCCAAATAATAGCCACTGTTACAATTCCAGCTAGGGTTCAATTCTATCTCCCAGATCCGCAGATGGTTCGTATGCCGTAGAATACGTCAAGCGAATCATGCCAGTCGCATCAACAGGAGGGCAAGGGTGCCGGCGTAGTATAAGCTAGTTAAGCTAGATCCTATACATGTATGTTGAAAGCTTTTTTCGTATTATTATTTTATACTTCTCCCGTGAATAAGCACAGACTGTGAGTTAGCAAAACCATGGTGAGAGCATGTCTAGTATGATATCAGTTGTAGTCCTAATCTAACCCAGAGATGTTACGAAAACACAAAAACTTTAATATATCGACCTTGGGAACGGGTTAGAGAATCCAGTGCGCGGTACTTTACCCCACTCACCAGCCTATCATACAATTTCGGAGGAGAGATTCATCCGGTGTGGTGTCTGTAGCCGAGTAAACAGCCACTCGTGCCAAGGCTGCGGCTAAACGTAAACTTGCGGCTCAAAGAAAGCTTGCGGCTCAACTTAACAGGGGCTCAGAAGGTAAGAAAAAGAGAAACGCGAGCAGAGCACAAGCTGTTATCTGATGAGGTAAAAGCACAAACAAAAGAAGGACGTGCTACTCAAGCCGATAAAAAGAAAATATCTAAGCTAATACTTGCAGTTATTAAGCGACAAGTAAGATCGCAGAAATTGATGTATCATAGATGAGAATGCTATCGGTGCTGTACAAGTAGACTCCTTAGTGTTATATTCAATAGGGAGGGTCCGAGTTTCGCTGGTATTCTGTAAGTTTTCCCCCAAAAAAAATATTATTCCTGTGCGCGTGAGAAAATATTGGCTGCAGAGTGCTCTTCCAGGGTATATAGTTTTACAAAGCCTCTCCCCCGTCCCCCGGATCCTTTCTCTCGCCCCAAGCATTGACAAGCCTGGTGGCACATTAGCGAGCTTCTTGGGGAAATAAAGATTTTCGATGAAATAGAAACTGCGCCGTTCAAATTGGGGGGGGAAACTTCTATGCACATGTTCTACGGAAGAAGTATCCCCTCTCTTGTGGTAATTGGTTTCTATCGCGGGAATCTGGTGATGTGCTGTTGCTCGCCAAGACGGGGGAGGCTCTGCGAGTAACGGTTCGGAGATCAGAGGAGAATCCATGCATAACCGGGCCAAGGTTCCGCCACAACCCCTGATTGCTCGCTTGCTAGCAACCTGGGGCACTCTCAAGAGAGTGCCTCACAGCTCAACGATAGTTCACAGCTCAACGATAGATTTATTTGTATGTGAATTTAGGAATTACGAACTACTACTAAACATCCTCTGGTGCTTTAAACGCCCTTCTGACTTTCCCATACATTGTTTTAAGTCTTTCAAAATAAGTCTTCCATTTTTTTCCCTCTCTTTTTCAACTTTTATGTTCGTATGGTGGGAATTTTATTTGAATTGGGCGTAAATCTAGGGTTGATTTGTGACTATCATTGAGCTGTCTCTGTCGGAGTGCCACAGTACAGTAGTTCGAAGGTGGCTTAGCGTCCTTCGAAGTGGTGGGAACCCCGGCATGGTTATCAGGTTGAGAGGGTGATCATGATTTATCCACGAAGGAAATGATTGGATAGCACCCTTGTGTAACACTAATGTGGCTAGCGATGTGTTGTCCTATTTCCCACAACCGGATAACCTCGACTACTGCACCTTAACATCCTGACTCTCCTTCTCGAGAACGAATTCAAACAAAAAAAAACCGGTATGCGAGACGAAATGGATCCGATAGCACGTCAAGACCCCGTCATTTCAATAACCAGTCACTGTGGTAATGTTACTGGCAGTTACAATACTGTGTGGAATGGCTGCGATATATCGATAGCCGATGAGAAACGTGCCGTTCTGGAATGGCTATCTCCTCTCGAGCCCCGCGAAAGGCACCAGGCTATAGGCATGGACCGGATGCCAGGGGTGGGTGACTGGCTTCTCAATACATATGAGTTTAGACGGTGGAATCAAGGCGACGATGGAACTGCCAACCCTGTCTTATTTTGTTATGGGGATCCCGGCGTTGGAAAGACTTTTCTTAGGTATGAACGGCGGCTACCCTTAAAGATTCCGAGTGTAAATGGTAACAATAATAGCTCCCTTGTGATAGATGGACTCTTTAATCAGGTGAAAGCAAGCAATATTGCCGTAGCGTGTGTTTACTGCGACTTTTATGCTCCGAATGAACAATCGGCAACGGGGTTACTTGGGGCACTATTAAAGCAGGTTGTCAGCGCACTAGAGCCGATCCCGGATGAAGTAAAGAAGGAGTTTGAGGATTCGAAGGGGGGCGTTGGCGGTCGCAGACCCCTACTTCCGGAAGTCCTCGAGATGCTCGTCAAGTCTTCGTCGCGGCTGCGTCGGGTATTCATCTGCGTAGATGCTTTAGACGAATTTCCCGCGAAGCACCGGCCAGAGCTCTGGAAATCTTTGCAGCAGATTGTGCAGAAGTGCCCGAATATTCGATTATTCCTGACCGGGAGGATCCACATAAGAGACGAGGCGCGGAGATATTTCCCCGGTACTGCCGACATGTTGCCTATCAGCCCAACCGCGCGCGATATTGGGCTATATATTAGGATGAGACTGGACCGAGACTCCGAGCTTGATGCACGGGACAAGGAACTTGAAGCCGATATTCTAAGAATTATTCCGGAAGTGACCTCAGGAACGTATGTGTTCTTTTTGTTGAAATTCACGAAGATTCCATACCTGCACTATCGTCGGAACACTGATGGAACATGGCTGAGAAGAATTGGGTTTGATTGTTGTTGCACGATTGACTAGTATGGTATCAGATGGGTTACGGTATGTTTGGTTGAGACGTTAGTTAAAGGGGAAAGGCTTGGGATGTTTTAGGGATTGGCACTAGAGAAGACTAGAGGTGAGGGATTAAGGTTTACCAGGAGTTGGAACGTTTAAGTGTCACACTATGATAGTTAGGAAACAGACGGTGGTGTCAGGACTGCGCAGGATCGCAGTGGATGGGTAAAATGGTATAGGAGGATGAAACGAAAGGGATGGAAGAAGGAAGTAGAAGTTTGGGGAAACCTGTTTGGACTCAGATGGTGAGAGACGAGTGGAGAGTGTTGCGGAAGATGGATTATTTTCTGTATGGTCAAGATTGTGTATATATAGGACAAGTCTGGAGACGTAGGAAGAACAAGAATCTAAAGGTACTCTCACCTCATAATAGCCCAATATTAATTTGACTTTTGACATCTCGAATACTAAGTAGAGCTAACAGTAATAGATTCCTCCTTGTTTCCCTCAATATGGACGCAATCCTCGCAGAGGCCACTATTTACCAGAGGAGACTTGCACTTGATAGGATGACCAAGGGCCCCGGCCTACAGGACGCATACGACAAGACATTGAATCGGATAAGACAACAGGGTGGAAGTAAATCGAGGCTTGGGATGGAAGCGCTAATGTGGATTTCCCACTGTGAGCGGCCCTTGAGATCTCAGGAGTTGTGGCATGCCCTAGGGGTACAATTGGGGGCGGAGGACTTTAGCATCCAGAACGTGCTTTCGATAAGGACTGTACTCGGCTACACTTTAGGACTTGTCACACTTGACGAAAAGGCATCAAGGCCCCACCTCCTGCATCTCACGCTTCAGGAATATCTAGGGCAACATCCCACATTGTTTGCAACGGCTCACTCGATGATGGCCGAAATCTGCCTCACCTATTTGAACTGCCTGTCAATTCGGGCGTTGCCACCAAACCTCGATAACGTGCTCGATGCAAAACCATTTCTTGAATATGCCACATGTTTCCGGGGGGACCATGCAGCCAGGGGGGTGACGGAGCCAGTGAAATCTCTTGCGTTACGACTCTTCGACGGATACGAAAGCCACGTATCTGCCGGTGTTCTCTGGGGAAAGAGAATCCGTGGGCGGGGTAGGGTGGAGGATACCCGTAGAATTAGTGGACTTCATTGCATCGCGTTTTGGGGGATCGAGGAAATTGCGATTGCTATGCTGGAGATGAAAAGATGGCAAGTGAATTGGCGCGATTTTAGGAGCCGAACACCACTAATGTGGGCTGTGCTATACAAGAAGAGGGGGATGGTGGAGCTATTTCTAGAGCAGGAGGATATCGAACCCGACACGGTTATGGAAGACGGTCGCACAGTATTCTCGTTTGCTGCCGAATTGGGGAATGAGGACGCAGTAAAGCTCCTTTTGAAGCGCGGGGATGTCAATCCCAATTCAATGGATAGGAACGGTCGAACACCCATATCGTTGGCTGCGGGGATGGGACGAGAAGGTGTTGTGAAACTACTTCTAGAACGGGGAGATGTCGATCCCAATTCATGCGATTATAGTCGCCGAACACCCCTATCATTTACTGCCCACCAATTTATGACGGGCGCGCCAGCCGCGGGACACGAAGGCGTAGCGAAACTACTTCTAGAACGAGCGGACGTTGATCCTAATTCGCCAGGTATCAATAGCCGAACACTCCTATCGCTCGCTGCCGAGTGGGGACAAGAACGTTTAGTGAAGCTACTTCTCGAACGGGGTGATCTCGATCCCAATTCACCGGATAGCAATGGCCGAACACCCCTATCGTTCGCTGCTGAGCGGGGAAAGGAAGGTTTAGTGAAGCTACTTCTAGAACGGCGTGATGTCGATCCCAATTCACCAGACGACAATGGCCGAACACTCATATCGTTTGCTGCGGAGAAGGGGTGGGAGGGTATCGTGATGCTACTTCTCGAACGGGGTGATGTCGATCCCAATTCACCAGATGGCAATGGCCGAACACTCATATCGTTCGCTGTTGAGAGGGGGCAGGGAGGTGTAATTAAGCTGCTTCTAGAACGGGGTGATGTCGATCCCAATTTACCAGATGGCAATGGCCGAACACCCTTATCGTCAGTGTTCCCAACGGGCCAGGCCGCTGGTAGGCCGGCCTATAGGCCATAGGCCCGGCCAAGGCAGGCCACCCCGAAAGTTAGCCTAGGCCGGTCTAGGCCGAATTCGATCGGCCTACGAAAGCCTATCAGGCCTGATAGGCGCCTAGGCCCGGATATTAGCGCCGAGGACAGATCGCCCCAAGGGATTTCCAACCCCCTCCACTCTTTCGAGTTTGGAGCTTTTGATTTTCTTCCACTTTTACCTTCGGCTATCGTTTCTTAATTAATCACACAACGAGTGATACTGAAAGATCCACCCCAGGCCAGGGCCACCAGCACAGTCCTATCCTACCATCATCCTCTCCTATTTTTCCTCTTTAGCAAGAACTACTTTAAATCACCAAGAAAACTGCTGTATTTTAAATGTTATTTTGTAAACCATTTACAGTTAATCCCGTATTGATACCTTCTATATAATCACCATTCTACTGCGCACAGTTGATACAAAACAACAGCAACTCTTTTTCCACAATTAATTCAATTAATTAATTCACTAACTCTAGGTTCTCTTAGTATTTTTTTCGCTAATAAAGCGAAATTGTTCCTTTATTTTTAATCGTATTGGGTAATAGGGAAATACTCGAGTATTTACCGTGAACTTTTCGGTTGACACGGAGTGGTGGGCTATGAACGGGTTGGCCGGGGCCATACAAGCAGCGGGGAAAAAGCCTATATGGCCTATAGGCAGGCCCGGCCCGGCCAGGCTCAGGCTTAACCTGGCCTGCAGGCTCGGGCCAGGCTAGATCCGCAAGAATTTCGATAGGCCGGGCCCGGCTTCATTAAAGCCTGGCCTACCTGGCCCGTTGGGAACACTGCTTATCGTTCGCTGCTGAGAGGGGGCGGGAGGGTATGGTAAAGCTATATCTAGAACTGGGTGATGTCGATCCCAATTCACCAGATGGCAACGGCCGAACACCCCTATCGTTCGCAGCTGAGAGGGGGCAGCGGGATGTGGTGAAGCTACTTCTAGAACGGGGTGATGTCGATCCCAATTCACCAGATATCAATAGTCGAACACCCCTATCGTTCGCTGCGGAGAGGGGAGAGGGGGATGTGGTGAAGCTACTTCTCGAACGGGGTGATGTCGATCCTAATTCACTAGATATCAATGACCGAACACTCCTCTCGTTTGCTGCCGAGTGCGGACAGGAAGGTTTAGTGAAACTACTTCTAGAACGGGAGGATGTTGACCCCGATTCATTCGACCATAATGGCCGAACACCCCTATCGTTCGCTGCTGAGCGGGGAAAGGAATGTTTAGTGAAGCTACTTCTAGAACGGCGTGATGTCGATCCAAATTCACCAGATAGCAACGGCCGAACACCCCTATCGTTCGCTGCTGAGAGGGGGCAGGAGGCTTTAGTGAAACTACTTCTTGAACGGGGTGATGTCGATCCCAATCCATCCGATAATAATGGCCGGGTACCCTTTTCATTTGCTGCCGAGCGATTTCGGGAATCCGACGATTTCAGGAGCCCATCCTCGTCGGCCTCGAGATATGAAGGTGTAATGAAGCTGTTTCTGGAACGGGGGAACATTGATCCCAACTCACCAGATAGCAATGGCCGAACACTCCTTTCGTTCGCTACGGAAAAAGGGAGTGAAGGTACAGCGAAACTACTTCTGGAACGGGATGATATTGATCCCAATTCATCCGATATTAATGGCCGAACACCCTTATCATTCTCTGCTGAGAGGGGGCAGGAAGGTATAGTAAAATTACTTCTCGAACGGGATGATGTCGATCCCAATTTACCAGATAGCAATAGCCGAACACCCCTATCGTTCGCTGCTGAGCGAGGAAAGGAAAGTTTAGTGAAGCTACTTCTAGAACGGCGTGATGTCGATCCCAATTCACCAGACGACAATGGCCGAACACTCTTATCGTTCGCTGCGGAGAGGTGGCAGGAAGATATAGTGAAGCTACTTCTGAAACGGGAGGATGTCGATCCCAATTCACCGGATAGCAATGGCCGAACACTCTTATCGTTCGCTACGGAGAGGGGGCAGGAAGGTATAGTAAATCTACTTCTAAAACGGGGGGATGTTGATCCCAATTCACCGGATAGCAATGGCCGAACACTCTTATCGTTCGCTGCCGGGAGAGGACAGGAAGGTGTAGTGAAACTATTTCTGGAACGGGGAGATGTCGATCCCAATTTATCCGACAACAATGGCCGAACGCCCCTATCGTTCGCTGCCGAGAGAGGCCGGGAAGGTGTAGCGAAGCTACTTCTGGAACTGGGGGATGTCGACCCCGATTCACTGGATAGCGGTGGTCGGACACCGCTGTTATATGCCGTCATTACGAGGGCTCCGGGTGTAGTGAAGCTACTTCTTGGTCGCCCGGAAGTCAATCCTAATTTATCTGATAATGATGGTCGAACGCCTTTGTTCTCCGCTGCCTGGAGGAGATACCTAGATGTAGTGAACCTACTTCTAGAACGCGGTGATATCAATCCCGATTTACCGGATAGAAATGGTCGAACACTGCTATCATTCGCTGCTGAGTGGGGGCGGGAGGACCTAGTGAAGCTGCTCCTGGGGCGCGGGGATGTCAACCCTGACCTACCTGATACCAGTGGTCAAAACCCCCTATCATATGCCGCCCTGAAGGGGCGACAAGTTATAGTGAGGCTGTTATCGGATTTCACAGCTCTCAATTGCGAATCATCGGAGGACCGTGATCGAATGCCAGCCTCTGTCGCCGATGAGAATGCTTCATGCAAAGAAGCAATCCATCCAACCCCGCCAACGGAAATTGCTTCATATACAGCCGATCACCCTGCACCTGAGGGTCCTATCTCTGGTTCGCTCCTATGCGAGCCACCCCCAGATAAAGCTTCTCCCCTCAAACAGTTTTCACCGGAACAATTGCTCTCACCCCCGGCCCCATCCGCCCCCCTTCCTTCACTCGGTTCCGGCTCGCTTTTCCATTTCTTCCCTCTCACATTAATCCCTCTCATTTTCTTGTTTTTCGTTCTTATGATGTGCCACGGGTATGGGGATTCTCTTGAATTATTTCATGCTATCTACTCCACTTTGCAGTGATTGATGCTTCAATGTCGGTTGGACCGGTTAGATTTTGTAGTTTCGTCTCTAAGACATTTCCGTGCCGTCTTTTATGATACCTCCATTTTTAATTAAAATTCACTTTGTGCAGTACTTCCTGTGTATCATAGAGGTAGAAGGCTTCGTTCATAATAATAAAATCTCATCGTCATTACCAAACCTATGTATCCAAAGTCAATCACCAGACTAGCAAATTCCGGGCATCTGTCATCTGGACCCCACCACTCGATGTATTCCACCCCCCGACAGTTCAAATCGCCCAAAACATTCGGCTCAAAATCATCCGAGCCTGAAGCCAGATCGATATCCACACAGTCGGAATTTTCAAAATTCAAATTGCCGCATGGTAGCCAAGAGTTAGCCCTAGGTGCCAGCGGCTTTGTTTTTCACACGTAAGAACTTTGGTAGACAACTTAATACACAGTTCAAGGTTTTCGGAGAGTGTCAAACACGTTCCTAGATATTCGCAGCATAGAATGCCCGGTACTTGGTCGACTGCCGTAAGAACCGGAACAATTCAACCTGGCTCTAGCGTCTTTAAGTAGATTGACCATAGTGTCATACTCGTAAGAACGAAATAAGGTTAAGTCAAGCCGTCGGGAATTCCCTCTCTTAGATGGGGGCGAGCTCACAGCGAAAACTAACCCCCCTCAGAACCAGCCTAAAACAGAAATAAAATAAAAGAGAGCCAGACCAAAAAAGGCAACCTCAACGTCCTACCATACCGTGAGGTTCATATATTCTAGTTCTTACGGTGGTAGGGTTTCATGGTGTGGACTCGCATAGTATACTCGAGTACGGTATCATAATAGTAAATAAGCACCGGCGATTTAATGCAACCGACATTCTCTCCGTTCCAACACTGGTCCAGCCTTCCAGTGCTTTGCACTGCATCTTCGCTTAATCACCCCTAGCACGCAGCTCGAGTGGCTCACAGCCAGACACTCTCATCCGAGTACCGTATTATCTTGAATAGGAGAGAATTGTCTCAGGACGTATTTTTGTGGGGACGGGAGAGAACACCAGCAAAATAAAACGACGCGTTACTTAGAGAGGAAACTCAGACGTCCTGAGACAATTCTCTCTTATTCAAGATAATACGGTACCGGTACTCGAGTACAGCCCTCGAGTTGCCAGAGTTGAGCCGCGTTTCTTTTACATGACAATAAAAAAGCAACCTCAAGCCAACCCTCGAGCAGCGCTTGTAGAGCCTCACCCCCTCAGCCACCCTTCACTCAAACCCTTCAAAAAAAAGAATATCCGTTTCATCCCTTGTTACCCCATCTACTAGTCGCACAGCACAATCAACAATAAGAGGAAGAAGGATAGGAAACAAGATGAGATTCGTGGCACACTAAAACCTGACCGATGCCAGGGTCAAAAAAAAGGGAATGGACCGGGTGGGTGAATTAGGAGACTGTCTTCTACGAACAAACAAAAAGTTCTTTAGTAGGAATGGCATAAGATCAGGGATTGGGTTCTCCGTCCTGTGTCGTTTTGTTATTTTGTTATCGGGAGCCGGTGGTAGGGAAAAAATAACTGAGCTGTAAAAACGAGCTCTAAGTTAGTTATTGAAATAGTGTTCAAAACTCAGTGCTATAAACACTAGTTCGATACATGGTGAGATGCGATGGGATAATGTGGCGGTGCCCGTTTCTAAGTGTGAAGGCTTTCCTATTCTGAAAGCGCAACCCACTGATTGTGAATTGGCAGCTCTTTTGAAGCAAGTTGCCTTATGGGTAGAATCAATGCCGTGGGGAATAACAGGGCAGGAGCCTTTAAGCAAGCCAAGAGTGAGGTTAGCGGGATAACCTTTTCGATACCCGCAACTCTCAGGGCTTCATTCTTTTTGTGGGGCACCCCATACCGTGACAAATCTATAATGTAGCCGGCAATTAAACTTTCAGAATTACTCAGGTAAATTCCACAAAAAAGAAGGGGGAGAAACAAGAGGGTAAACAGGAAACATTTTCGAATTTTCGAATTTTCTCCATAGCTAAAAAAACAAGATAATTATATAGATAGCCTATTTGTATACCGTATAGTAGCTTAAAATTTGTCGGTACTGTGAATCGGCCTGTGGCATGGCTGGTGGAGGCTCGGGAGGGTTTTTCTGGAGGAACAGGGAATAGTTAAGGTTAGGCAGCGGTGGCGGCTCTCGTGCAACGCTGATACGGTAAACGTGGGGTCATCCCCACGTCCACGAAACCCATCGACTACCATACCATACTTGTACCTCAGCCTCTGCCCACCTCGAGAACGAATCTCAACAAGAAAGCCGATACATCATACAAGACGAAATGAATCCGACAGCAACAGGTCAAAATTCCGTCATCTCAATAACCAGCACCTCCGGTAATGCCACCGGCAGTTACAAAACCGTTTCGAATAACCGCGAGATACCTATGGCCGACGAGAAACGCGCCCTTCCGGAATGGCTGTCTCCCCTCGAGCCTTGCGAAAGGCATCAGGCTATGGCCATGAACCGGGTAGCTGGGGTGGGCGACTGGCTTCTTCGCACAAAGAAGTTTACACGGTGGAGTCAAAGCGGTGATAGAAGTGTCAAGCCGGTCTTATTTTGTTATGGGGACCCCGGTGCCGGAAAGACATATTAATATGATAAGCAACAGATTTAATAGCACGCTAAGGGCCTGTTTGGTTGCGATGGTTCAGTCCACCGTTCCGTTGTGAAACGGCTTAACCAGTAGAAACGGCTGTGACCAATCTGGCACTGTTCGCTGCCAGGAAACATGTTTGAATCAACAGTCAACCCTTCGTTGCCAAACACCCATTCCATTCAACCCCCTTGGAACGGAAGGGAAACGGTCATTTTTATGGGACAATGGAACGGATCCATCGCAACCAAACGGGCCCTAAACCATAGAGTTACGTTGAGCCGCAATGTTACGTTGAGCTGCAAGCCCTAACTTTTGTGGCTTGTGGGGCCCAGCCACAATCTTGGCAAGAGCACCCATAGACCCCCACATGCGGCTCAAAAACTATCTGTGGTCAAATCTTGCCAATAAATCTACCCGCCCATAAGGATGGGCAGATACTCAACTTTAGAGCATACAATGGCGAATAATTTCATAATTAAGGTGCGGTCCAGCATTTCAGTGTTTCTCCACAAAGCTATTATAGATTGTAGAATTTTCCTTGGGTCTGAATCGTGTATTTTGAGTGGAGGCCGTACATTAGAGTAGGACTCAGTACGCGAACAACACCCTTGGCCGTGACATGATGGCACTAAACATTGCAGAACCCAAGGCCCAGCTCACTCCAAGGCAAAGAAGCCGCGAAGGCACAGGTGCGTTTACTGGTTTTAAAGACATCCCGTATGTGCATTTCCGAGCACAGGTTGTATGGGAGGTGGTGGTTCGCTTAGCCGAGGTATTATATCTTATTGGCTAAGCGTTTGGCTTCTTGGGTGGAAAATTTGGTAAAGCCGCACAACTCATGTTGTACCGTATTACGTAGAAATGATTGCTTTCGTGGTATCAGTTGTTCTTGGGGTTAAACTAGTCACGTGAAAAGCCTTGCTTAGCTACAGTAGATAGGAAATAATGTCCAACTACTCGAGTAACAGGCAGTGGGTAGCTTGTACCGGAATGCTGCAGAATTGTACCCTATTTTTGACTTCTTAATACCGAGCTTTTCTTCTCTTGGGGGCTCCTAGGGCGGGGGGACTGAGCGCAACCTTTATCACGCATACTCTCACCACAGAATTAAAAAATTAGCACTATTGACACTGTTAGCCCCATATCTTAGGGGACTCATTTGAAGGATTTTTTTTTGGTCAAAAGAATCTATTGCGTTGTGATTGTTTTATTGTATGTGGTGTGTTGTTTTCTTCAATAATTTCGAAGTGCTTATCATTGCGTTTAGTCCCCTATGAGACTCCCGAACGACCGATAATTCTATTAAATAACTAGGGCGTAATTAGACTGAACGTAAAATACCCCAATGAGGAACAATCTAGAAGCATTAGACTTAAAGAAACAATCCAATGTCGCACAACGATTGAGTCATATCAAACATAGTTGAAAGAGAAAACACACCACCGGCATTTGGCTATCTTATTAGGACCTCCCCCCAGTTGATACAAGGTCTGGCAAGAAGTTATGGAACAGTTATTTAAGGTTAACCAGCCAAATATATCCCTGTCACCCCCGGTTAATGGATCCCTGTCCTTGTATATGTTAGTGAGACAGCGATCGGAGAAATCACAAAAAGCCACATCGCCCCCTTTTCTTCACCTCTGCTCACAGAAAGTTTTGTAAACTCCCGTTCATCCCACATATTGCAATAGGATTCCTACATCCAGCCAAAAATTCGAACACAACATCATGGCCCACACTACAAATCTACACTCGATGAGATTCGGAGACAACAGTACCAACTGTGGCAACATAGAAAATAGTTTCAACACTTTCTATGGGTCTGACGAGGACGCACAGATCATGCGCTGGCTCTCACCACTAGAGCCAAATAGCAGACATCAAGGAGTACGAAACGACCGGTTTGATGGTGTCGGAGATTGGCTTTTGGAGACAAGCGGGTTTCGGGAGTGGAGGGGAGGCGAGGGTGGAGCCGATAAGGCTATCCTTTTTTGCTCCGGGGACCCGGGAGTGGGCAAGACATATCTATGGTGAGTAGCGGGACGTTTTGACGGGAGCGGACATCACTGACGGCGAGAAATGATAGTTCCCTAGTGATCGACAAGCTGTGCGATGATGCAAAGCGGGAAGATATTGCCGTTGCCTGCCTATACTACGACTTCCTTGCTCAGCAAGAGCAGACCATCACCAACGTCATGGGGGCTATTCTAAAGCAGCTAGTAAGCAGGGGGGGCATCCCGAAAGAGGTACGGGAAGCATTTCAGGAGGGGAAAGGGGAAGTTGGTGGCCGAGGGCCGCGACTTGAAGACTTGGTGCGAATGTTAAGGATCTCTATCGCCTCGCTACCCCGAGTTTTCATCTGTATCGATGCCTTAGACGAATGCCTCCCGAAGCTTCTACCAGAGGTTCTCAAGTCCCTCAGAGATATTGTTTGGGAGTCCCCTGGGGCACGAGTATTCCTCACCGGGAGGCCCTATGTCACGGAAGACATTAAAAAATACTTCCCCAAGGCGGCCATGACACCCATCAACCCTAAGCCAGATGATATTAAGAATTATCTAGATATGAGGTTAGAAAGGGATGCAGAGCCACAGGCGATGAACAGTGGTTTACGGGCGGATGTGGTGAGAATTATTCTAGGAAGGATATCTGATACGTGAGTGGGAGCGCTTAGCATCTATTCTGTCGGTGATGTGTGCTAACGAGCAGTTGCGCGCAGATTTCTCCTTGTTTCACTAAATATCGACGCGGTTCTGGGAGAAATTACAATTCACCGGAGAAGAAAGAAACTTGCAGAGATAGCGCGAAGCGGTGGTCTCAGCGATGCATACATGGCAACCCTGACCCGGCTGAAGGCGCAGGAGGGAAATAAACCGGCACTCGGGCTGAATGTACTGATGTGGGTGTTGCATTCGGAACGGCCGTTACGGGCCGAAGAGCTCTGTCACGCCCTCGGAGTGGAGATAGGGTCTGCAAATCTCGATCCGGAAAACATCCCCGCATTACGGACACTCATATCCTCTTGTCTGGGGCTTATTACTCTCGAGGCGTCTTCGTCCACTATCCGACTGGTGCACTTTACTCTGCAGGAGTACCTCTCAAGCGATCCTACCCTATTCGATAATCCTCACTCAACAATTGCCGAGGTTTGCTTAACATACCTCAATTTTGGATATATCCGGGATCTTTCACCAACTCTCTACTCTCCCCCCGCAAGAGCGCCCCTTCTGGAATATGCTTCCTTCTACTGGGGGAAGCACATAAAATTGGGAATGGCGGAAAATGTCAAAAGACTTGCGCTGAGGCTTCTCGATAGATTTGATAGGCATATATCCGCTCAACTACTCTTATTACGCTATAACGAATATAGAGGTTGGGGCCCATATTTCGACGGAGCGGGAGGACCTACCGGATTTACGGCACTACACGGAGTAGCATTTCTCGGGCTCGCGGAGGTAGTTGCTGCCGTATTGGAGATGAAGAAATGGGACCTTAATGCAGTCGATTGTATGGGGAGTACAGCCCTCACATGGGCAGCTAGGAGAGGGTACGAGGCGGTGGTAAAAATACTTTTGGAACGAGAAGACATCAATCCCGACCAGGCAGACACCAAGTCTGGTCGAACGCCACTCTCGTGGGCGGCTGAGTGCGGGCATGAGGGGGTAGTAAAAATGCTTTTGGAACGAGAGGGCGTCAACCCCAATACATTTGACAACACATATGGCGCTACGCCACTGTCGTGGGCTGCTTGGTGCGGGCATGAGGGGGTAGTAAAGATCCTTTTGGAACGAGAGGACATCAATCCCGACCAGGCAGACACCAAATCTGGCCGAACACCGCTCTCGTGGGCTGCTGCGAGCGGGCATGAAGGGGTAGTAAATATCCTGCTGGAACGGTGCGGGGTTAACCCCAATATGGTGGAAAACAAATATGGCTGTACGCCGCTATCGTGGGCTGCTTGGCGTGGGCAAGCAGGTGTAGTAAGGATCCTCTTAGAAAGAGAGGATGTTAATCCCGACCAGGCAGACACTAAATCTGGCCGAACGCCACTCTCGTGGGCGACTGAGCACGGGAACGAGGCGATAATAAAAATGCTTCTGGAATGTCAGGGCGTCAACCCGGACCATGCAGACACCGAATATGGCCGAACGCCCCTCTCGTGGGCGGCTGGGAGGGGGCACGAGGGTGTAGTAAACATGCTTTTGGAACGAGAGGACGTTAACCCCAATACTACAGACACCAAATGGGGAAAAACGCCACTCTCGTGGGCGGCTGAGAAGGGGCACGAGGGCGTAGTAAAGATGATTTTGGAACGGGCGGACGTCAATCCCGACCGGGCAGACACCGATCATGGCCGAACACCACTTTCGTGGGCAGCTGGGCGCGGGTATGAGAGGATTGTTAAGATGCTTTTAAGACGAGTAGAGGTCAATCCCGATCAGGCAATCACCGAATATAACCAAACACCACTCTTATGGGCCGCTAAGAATGGGTATGAGGGGGTCGCCAAGATGCTTTTGGAACGAGCCGAAGTTAATCCCAACACGGTAGAGGAAAAATATGGCTGTACACCACTCCTCTGGGCGGCAAAGAATGGGCATGAGGCGATCGCAAGGATGCTTTTGGAACGAGCCGACGTTAATCCCAACACGGTAGAGGAAAAATACGGCTCTACACCACTCCTCTGTGCGGCTAAGAATGGATATGAAGGGATTGTAAAGACTCTTCTGGAACGGGCGGACGTCAACCCGAACACGGTAGAGAATAAATATGGCTGTACCCCACTCTCCTGGGCTGCTTGGCGCGGGAAGGCAGCGGTAGTAAAGATGCTTTTGGGACGGGAGGATATCCATCCTAATACGGCCGACCACAAATATGGTAGGACACCACTCGCGTGGGCCGCTTGGCGCGGTCACCAAGGAATAGTAAAGATGCTTTTGGAACGGAAAGATGTCCGGACAGCCACCCAAGATAACAAGCACCAAACCCCAATGGCTTTAGCTCTTTCTAAAAAGCACGGCGGTGTTGCGAAGATCCTGCGGGAACGAGGCAATGTCAATTCCGATGCATCAAATAGCAGTGACCAGACGTCCCTCCCGCCATATTCCAGCCACGGGGGCTAATAAGTCTCAGAGAGGCACTTCATTGCCAACATGCGCTCCTGTTAGCAGACCACGATCAGTTGCCACGAATATTGGATCCCAAAAACTCTTGTTTCAAGTCCGCAGAGAGCGGCCTCTCCTCAATCCAACCGCCTGAGTTGCCTCAATCCCCTTCCCCCATGTCTGAAGTTCCAGTACTCTCCCGGGAAACTAACACCCCCCCCTAACAATACCTAATCAATCCTCTGATTTGCGCTCGGCCAGTGTTTTGTCATCCCCTTCCTTCCCTGCCTTTCCTTTAAATGCTTCCTTCTTTATTGCTACATATATCCTCAGTATGATAGATAAATACTTGCCAGGCGATGGATTAGTATAGGCAAGACCTCCGTCGTTTCCTAATTCCTCCTGGCCATTTGTTATCTATTTTTTCTTCTTCTTCGCTTTTTGCCTCCCTTCAAGTTATTGTTAGACCTGGTCCTATCGCGGTGTTCCTGTCTTTCATTCCCGTTAGTCGGTTATCGGTTAAGTCGGTTCCCATCTTCTGTTTTGTAGAAAATGGCGTGTAGCATAATATAGCACCGCCCATTGTATGCAATTGGGCAGGAATACCTTGTAGGCTTAGACAAGTCCGTCCTACACTCGCAAGCGCATGGTTTATCTCCTCCCAGAAATTTTCCTACATACCCCCAAGCCATCACCACTGGTCTCTTCTACAAGCCGCCATATTACTATAACTTTTCTGCTATTGTTTACCATTCGCGGAGGAGCCCGAATCGGTGCAACAACACCCTAGCCTTGTCTTAGTCCCTATTTTTTTTTAATACCGATGAGTGGCATGAAGGCACATATCACCAAGATGGCGAGGGCGGCGGAGGTGGGTGTGTGCCAGACGGTCCAGATTTCGTAAATATATGATAATAATATTATCATTGTGAAATTTCTGTTTTTTACCCTTCCGTGCGCTCCTTGAGGAATAATCGGGAGGTTATAGGTTAGTTTACCGCAGTGGGAATATTTATGGAGCACAACACCACGGTAGTATTAGGTATAATCCTCATGGATTACAATAGAGAGATATTACAGAGCGTGGGGGCTTGAATACTCGTGCTCAAGTTGCGCCAGTAATGGGTGTCGACACCTCAACATAACTTAACTTGCGGCTCAACATGACCTTGCGGCTCAACCTCACTCTGCGGCTTACCACAGCAACCTTGTGGCTCACCTGAAGTTAGTGGTTCAACGTGAGTCCACGGCTGACACACAACATCGCATAAAACTAACCCATTACTCGAGCATACAACCAGTGCCATCTTTTATACTTTCCAACCAGCAGAGCCATATCAGGATGTATACAAATTCAGGCTGCGCTTGCCTCCATTCGCACTACCCAACCGCGGCTACTAATTCATAAATACTGTGGACTCAAAGTATAGAGCGCGACAGGACAATGCCGCCAACAGGATAATATCGCTTCTCTAGAAAAATTAAGCGCATTAGTAAGCAAACAGAATTTACTCGGGGAATCGCCAGGGTGGGAAAACAAAACCCCTGTCTCTATAGAGATTTGTATGGGGGTCGGTAGAAATTTTTTTCCAGTTTTACTGACCCCCCGAGTCCTCTGGGTATCATAGTTGCAACAAAATAAGCGATGCGCGACATTATCCTGTCGCAGACACTGTCCTGCCGTTCTCTGTAGAATGGCAGGATGGCAGACTCCCGATGTGACGTTGCGCCACCAAGTCGTGCGAACCATAAAGTCAAGTTGAGCCTCAATGATGAGTTTTTCTTCCTTTTCCTTCAAGCTTTTATTGTCTCCTAGATTTTTGTGGGCCCATCGCCTCGTCTGCCCACCACCCCATCCTGATAATCATACAAAAACTTTCAACCCTTTTTCAAACAACCCACCAGCCTTCCTCCCCTCTTAGGATACCTCTCCCTCTAGCCTGATATTTTCGGAAATCCTTCTCGGGCTGGGGATAGCATTTGCATTGGGTGCTACCCCCTGACCCAGCTTCTCATTCTAAATCCTATCCCTTCTCCTTCTACTCCTCTCCCCCGCCATTCTCTTCAACTCCCCCGACCTCTCCCCTAGCCACCCCAAGATATTTTGAGCTGCCGGGCACCCTTTACTCGAGTACTCCGCCAGCCGATATTTTGCTGGAGTTCTCGGCTCACGGAGGTATTCTTGGCAAAGCCGGGTGAGAAGAGTGCCCCCGGTTGTGTATTATAATAGAGTCATTTGGCAACTATTTTTTTTACTCAGAAAATTCAAATTCTGAGTTGAAATTTCTAGTTTCTTGGCGTGCACGGACACACTTTGTATGGGGTGGCGACTCGAAATTTGCGAATTTTCGATTAAAAAAATAGTTGCCAAATGACTCTATTGAACGAGTAGATTTTCGGGGTTGCGGCGCCCAGCCACAGCCTTGCTACCAGCACGATGTTAGTAGGGATCATGCGCTAGGCACGGTCACAATCACTCGATTGATCCCGGCATGCATATGCCAAGACTCGATACGTCCAGACCTTTGCTTTGGCTCCGCTCGAGTCCCGCTGGGGGAGAGTAAACTCAGCGAATTTGACCTCAACATTGACCTCAAATAACAGAGCCGGTACTACTCTGTTTTCGAAATATTTCTTTAGATTCCCGGAGTTGGAGAAGTGTTAGTTCTAAGAACCGGGGATGTTATAAAATCGAGCCACCTTAACGTCGCAATGTTTGAGTTTGCCCTTGGCCTCACCAAGCCCGTTCTCGGTCGATCCGCATGCCTACCCATATCATTAGTTTCATTAAAATCCACCGCAAATTTGGACCTCCATCCGCTGCAAATCCCACACTGTTAGAATGTAGGGGTCCTGGATACATCCAGTACGAGATCTCCATTATGCCCCCTCTCCTTTTTCTTTCCGCTCGTGTGATATTAGACCTCCGGAATCGGCAACTACCAACTACCAACTCATTAGCACAAAAAACGGCTCCAAATACACTAAAAGCAAAATGACAAAGTTCCTGGTGATGGAGGAAGCCCAAGCACACTCGACAGAAATGTCTTGTAATTTTTATTCCGCTGTTTGATCTGTTACTGCTGGTCTAGCCGTCGGACGCTTACCCAGGACACTCAACCTCGCAAGAAGTAATCCTCGCAATGCCGCAACAGAGTTAGACTACCGGGAACCGACTGCCAGGGACTACTGTAGAGTGGTTGCATTAGCCGCCCTTATTTTTTTCAGCCACTCCCCTTGCCCCTGTGTAACTGCCAGTGCTTCTAAAATCCTCTCCCGACACTTCCTTTCCTACTTTGCAGGGGTCAGTGTAATAGAGAGACCATGGTAATAGAATATACTAGTAGAGAGCGAGGTATAAAGTTGCGGCAAGAAGTCGAATGAACCCTTCAACATTGACATGAAATTGATGATATTCGAGCATAGTCGATCAGGGCCCCCCATTCCTTCGATCATTCGATCATAGGGTCCTCTCGATCAGACCGTGATCGATTATGCTCCAACCCATCGCTGGTACGACACGCCTGATACTTCACGATTCCGGCTCTTCCTATATCCATTCCGAGAACTGACTAGACAAATGAAATCAACGAGCCTAGTAGGAACCTCAAACTTTAGATAGGTGAACATACCTTTCGCTCCGGGTCGAATTTCGGGTCATATCTGCTGCTTTAATTAATGGTAAATATACTCGTAGGTGGTTTCAATAATTCCGGTGAGTATTGCTAGACTATCCCTAACCTTATTGGACGGTGGAGCGCCCCCAAGATGAGCGGGCTATTGGAAGCTCAAGTTAAGCGGGCTTGCAATTAGAATGAGTATTCTCGGTGATGGGTAAATAGAGTAGTACGCAGCCATCACGGTACATTTTAGTCGCATACCGTGAGAACCCTTGTGATCTATATCTATGAACAGATTAGCAGCCGAAATCAACATGTAGGCCCACCATAGCTTACTTTGAGAGGTCAACAAACCATCAAAAACAAGTTAGTGTGATCCCACACCCCTTGCGGGCTGATATTATACTGCCGGAAAAAAACCTGATCCTTCCCACGAGCCTTTTCTCCCGTTCCGGGGGTCCCAGAGGTGGAGGAGATGGTGGATCCCAAGAATTTATACGGTAATGTAAACAACGGCGGAAGGTCATCGGGGCGGGAGGTTAATTGTCGGCTTACAGCATCGTACGAGACGCCGCGCCCATAGTTTATCCAGCTCTTTGCCCGTCGGGTGTCGGGCGTCCGGACCCAAGAAGGTTGCCTGCTTCCACCCGTATTCTGTCCCGTCCTACCTCCAAGACCGACGGACTTGACCGCTGGGAACACGGGTAACCACTCCTAGTCGGCGCGATGAGGTACTAAAGGCGGGTGCGAGTTGGAAAGCACACTGCCTGCATAGGAGTAATAAAGCCAAGAGAGAGGACGCCTTGGAATTTTATGATCCATATTAGTTCCGTCGGTCGCTTTAGCGGTTGTGGTAGCCGGCGGAGGAGGGGGGGGGTGGGTACTGTTGTAGGGAGTATTGTTGTAGGTTGCTTGCTGGGCTGGTGGTAAGTATTATAAGAATAAATAGAGATGTAGTGGGATACTAGCCCTGTGCGTGGGGATAGCTATATGCAGCTAGATCAAGATCTATCAAAAGAGTATGGATCATTTTGCGTCCGAGTGATTCACATGTATCACTCGAACAAAAAAAGGCCATGTATTTATTTTTTCCTACACTATTGGAAGATGGAGGTCTATTCAGACCCCTACCGGCCTCCTATAACCAGCACAGGAGAGCTGCGCTATCTGCAATTCCGAGCTGCTGACCGGCAGCCCCGTAGCTAGTATCGCCAACTCTAGCCTTCGATTAGACCAGTCCGGTCATTTACTCTAGAAGTAGCTCCACCCCGTAGATCCCCGCAGGGCACACAATTCTAATGTTGATATTGTATCGCCCAAACAACCACAACTCCTAAACTTGCCCCGAAACGCAATTCTAAGAGAGCCCCGGCCATCACTGGAAGATGACTGACTCGGGTGTAAGTTATGATGAATTCCCTCGGCGACGATACACACACCCTCATCTTCATCTCTTCCTCTTCCTCTTCCCCATCCTCATCCTCATCCTCTTCATTGCCTTCATCCTCTTCCTAACTTATCACCATCTAAAACAAAGAAACCCAACCGGTCACCATCCCGGGATTCTGGAGATTATTCCCGTACAACTTGAGACTTTTACTCTCCGGCTCCATAGCCAAGAACTTGGAACCAAAACCCCATTCAAAATCATGTCTTCAGGTGATTTTGTCGCCTTGTTCGTCATCCTCGGGACGGGTTACCACATAGGTGGGACCGACGGTATCGGCAATGCCCATTTGACCGGGGGCGAACCGTGAGTCCTTCCCTTTGCCTTTTCCCCCTGTTTCGCTCCATATAGTGCCAATAACCTGACAGAATCAGACATGAGAACAACCAAGGGAATCCTAATCCCGGGCCCCTCGCTCCTGATGTCGGTGCATCCACGGCCGCCAGGGAGAGGCACTTCGGCCGCTTCAGACCACTCCCGAGAGGAATGACATGTCAAGATCTTAGAGAAGGCAGGCACGGGAGAGATTCGGGTCACCCGCTGGACGACGGAGAGGGGGGGTGGGAATATGAGGGGAGCGAGAATTGGGGGACCGAACTCCTCGATCTGCCGGAGGATTGGTCCACCGATGGTGAGGGTAGCGAAGCTGGGACTGCCAAGCTTGAGGAGAATAATACCACAGACACCGAACATCCCAAGGCCAACGCCGAGGAGACCAAGGACACCGAGGCCGAGATCGATGGCAAGTCTTATAACGATGCTGGAGCCGAGACCGAGGACAAGTCTGGTTGCGGAGATTTCGACGGCTCAATGGAAACGGAGTAGCCACCGCCAGATAGCGCGGGCCGGGGGAATAAAGTTGGCTCAGTTCATTCTACGTCTCTCATCGATGCTATCATAGCACCTTACCCGCTAGGACCCCTCTTGTTTTCTTTTTACGCGGCTAGGTTAAGTCCGCAATGTTGGTTGTCACTCCTATGGTTTTATACATTTCAAGTGTATCTATTACGCTATTTGCGTTGTTATGGGAGTCCAAATAAATCAAATTCAATTTTTAAAACCAACTTAAATTAGGATTTTCCCAGTACCGTAAAATCTCGTGAAATCCACTATCTCCGTGCAGTGACGAATATCCCTGTAAATCGCGACACCAACCCACGATGGGTTTAGTTTGCCAGGTTAACGAGATCCAACAAGACGGAATGACTCAGGCTACACCGTGTCAGGAAAGCACTAATCCCTCTTGAGGACTTTTGACTGAGAATTCGGAGATTAGGAGCTGATGGAGATAGTGGATTTCACGAGATTTTACGGTAGAGTGCTAGAATTAAGTGTGACCTCAGGAGCGGCGGGATGATAAATCACCTACAAGGTGAACAGGATGCTATGGGAAAGATCGGGTATGCCGGCGCGCAGACGCTCTGTTGCGAAAACCTATACATTATTAGCATCAAGAGCCAATAGGAGAGTATACGAGTAGATCATAATAATATGGCATCACAGGTTCACAGATATCACTCGAAGAAAACGGACTTATTTCCTTTAATTTTCCTGATTCTGAATGAACACAAAGGTCTATTTCCACCTCCCCCGGGATTCTTTTGAATACTTGTAGGGGTAATTTCAAGCAAAATCCAGAGTCCCTTAATAACGCGGTGCGAGATAGGACCTCTAACTCTAGACTTCAATTAAGTGAGTCCGGTCTCCTCTCCAAGAAGCAGTAGTATTTCACTCCGCTCGCCGGGCACCCAATTCCATGTTTGCTATCACCAAGAGATTATTATTTTTTAATTCCAAATATGCCCCGTACCTCGATTCTAAAAGAGCCTCGCATATCAGTGGAGATCTGTGGCTGGGTAAGTGGTTGGTTATCTAAAGGCACCCTCTTGACAGCACACTACCCCCCCCCCCCCCCCCTCCCCCCTCTCTTCAGTTTCCTTTACTTCCCCCTCTACCATACAATCCCGACCCACCCCAATTCAACACACGAAGAAACATCACATGTCTCCTAGAAAACAAAACCAGAACAACACGGAGGGCCATACTCCACTCGAGATCCCAGCTATCAAAAACGATGGATGGAGAGTACTAGCAGAGAAAATGCGGGCTCACACCAAGGACATGGAGATTCTCTCCCGGCCAGGAGAGGGCTTCAGAGTCCCAAATGGGCACTTTGACTTTCGTTTTGACTACGGGGGAGCCGGCATTCAGAACCTATTCGATGGGGCGGCTTCTGCTTCTAATGCCACCCACTGTCTCACCATCCCGCCGGGGGGCTTCAACCTGACCGATCCGGAGACTGCCCTTGCTACGATTGGACAGATGGATCCTGAGCAACCCAAGCCGTGAGTTATTCATTCGTTCACTTTCTATCTAGAATTCCTGTCCAAATACTTGCTATTAGAATAACTAATAGTGCTCGGGCCTCAGGAATGCGCACAAAACCTGGCCTCTAGGCTCCGATGCCGTTGGCATTGCCTCGGACCGTCACACTTCCATCGATGATTCTAACTGCCAAACGGGCAAGCCAGGAGCTGGGACTGAGGGTGCGGGTGAAGGAGGAAGTGCTGAGGATGGGGGAAAGCATCAGGTGGAGGACGAAAGAGATGCTGACTGAACCATGCTAGCAGACGATCCAAACCACTGGAAAACAAATAGGTTTGGTATCACGTGGAGTGGCTAGCATACCAGCCCCTGTCTTGGTCAGTTCCTGTTATTCTCGCAGAGAAACCATTGCAATTATTCGACTTTGTTATCTATCTTCTTTGAATCTCCTGATATTCTCTTGCCCGTGTCTTCCAATGTTTAGCTTGCATTTTTTATATAAAATTCATTTGCGTGATCTGTGATAGTGCCGAACAAACTTCGATCTATTTCTTCAACTATATTCAAGCTGATCATATTTTTCTAGTGAACGGGGTGCTGCTACAGCTTTGTGCAGTGGGCGACAAAGTAGTATCGGGACCGCAGAACCGTTTAATCAGCCCAGGGTCAAAGGAAAACCAAAGACTATCTTCGCGGAAGGGGGCTAGATATCGGAGGAGGATGTCTTGATCTTGATTCTATCGTCGCACTCAGAAAGCTTTTGCATTCTAACTTCTTCCTTTCCTGGACTCTCTTTCCTCACGATAACATTTTCTGAGTCTCTTCTCTCTGTCCAACCTCCCCTGACTTCTTCACGTCCGTTCCCTCCACTTCCTCCGCTTTGTTGGAGATTTCTGATTTTAGGCTGCTCACCACATGCATACTTTCATTCCTGCATAAGGCGAAACGCATTTACGATATTGTTAACTAGATGGTTGCTTCGGCAGTGTTCCACCACTGTTAGCTTCTTAAGATCCAATGCCACCACCCTGCATACCTGATGCGACACCATCAAACACCAATCGACTGATAATGAAACACGAACACTGTCAATAGTCGAACATCTACCATACCCTCGGCCATGAACTCGATCCGAGGCATCTGGCATAGCTGTGCCCTCGCCCATGGAGCTCTTACCTCGGAAGTGTTTTGGCAAAGTGAAACAGAAGGACGACCGAGAGATGGAAAGTGGGAGAAGAATCCGGCATGCGCAGGAAGTATGCCGGGGAAGAAAGTTCTCTGTTGATAAGGATATAAGGCAGCCTGTTCTTCCCTTTGTTCGTTTAGTTGTCCATCTCACTCATCGCATCTTTCTCTCACGGTTCTACGGTCATCACTTGTCTTGTCAAAGTCATTCGTTCTTGCACACGATCTCTTTACTCTTTATTGTTCTCTGATATCTTTCGTCTATTATCGTCGTTCGTATCAATAAAAGTTTTATGTTGCTCGGTAACTTAGGATTGGATCCACTGCGCCCAGCACCCCTATAATTGTTCAAAACGCTTTACCTCTCTTCCACTCCTAACGCTTCTTCTTCCCTTCCCTTCCCTTCTTCCTTACTTCTCCAATGCGCACCCAGCTCCTACTTCGTTCTCCGTTTTCCAGAACATTCGTGTTTGTCCTTTATGCGAGAAGTGATGAATTCCAGATATGTAGTCATTGTTCTTAAGACGTCAAGATTCTGCTATCAATCGAAGCGCCGGTGTTTCACAATAAGGGTGTGGTTATTTATTTCACGCTAAGTGCTCTAAAATACGGAGCCAATCCGAGAAAGGTTTGGCCTTCTAAAAGTATCGCTTTTGGAACTCACCGCCAGAACCTTCCTGCCCGCACTCGCTCCTAGATCTTAATCTAAGAAATAGGAGAAGGAAGTCTTGTGAGAAGGTAGTGATTTCAGGGGAGGGAGTAGAATGCAGCTAGCGTGATCCTAAGAGTCGCCTACGGATCCAGCAAGACGTTTTATAATTGCCGAGTAGGCTGTCTCAGTCGTGAAGGAAAATCCTCACCCCCCAAATAGTGTTAGTTAAGGCTAAAATGAAGCCACCCATGGTATTCACGAAGAGCGGCAGCGAAGACGGATATGTATATCGGGCTCGTTCCTATACACGGGTTTCCCACTCCCGCCCGCTATGTTTTCTCTCGTCCTGTCTTTACCAACCATACAAATCATTCTATCTTTGCCTTTTTGCTAATTCCGACTTCTAGTCTTTAATATGTATCATACTTCTAGTTGCCTCCTTTGAAGTTTGTGCTTTACCTAAGCTCTGGCGAGCATTTTATTTTTGCAACTACCAGTCCCGGAATGAAACCCCAGCTCAAAACAAAACCTAACAAACCCTAGGACAACGATCGCAGGGAAAAACTGTCTCAATAAAAGGCGCGAGTTGATCCCTTCTTTCTCATATCCTCCTCTTCCTATATTATCGAGGGAAAACATCAAGCAAATCACCAAAAACGCTCGCAAACATACAAGATGACATCGCCACCTCAGTCCAGCCAGAACGCAGACGATCTCAATGCCGCTTTCAAAGAGCTTGAGATAGGGGGAGTTCCCTCTACGTACCCCGATGGAGAACGCCACGACCAATACCTAGTTTCCACCGAACCTTGCGGGTTCTCTTTTATGGGACAATTTCGGGCAGAGCCAGGAATAACCGACCAAACCGGGGAGAAAAAAGCAACCGAGACTTTCACCAAGACTCCCATCACTGCCAAGATCACTAACTCCCACCTTGATGAAATTAATAAGGCCCAGGAAGAAGCTGCCTACCAAAAGGCGGTCAAAGAGTGTTCCTCTCAAACTCCCCATACATGAAAAATTGCTAATAATCTGTTTGGTAGGAGGAGGGAGAAGTATCTCCCGTCTTACGGCCACTTCCTCCCCGTCAAGCGCGTTCCTCATGCAGGAGAGGTCTCTCCCAAGGAAACACCCAAGCGCGGGGGAAGCCCATCGGGAGTTCGCACCAACGACGTTGATGGGACTAGGTCGGATCAGGAGATGGATATTAACGATCAGCTTAAGTAAGCAGAGGTCTCAGGGGATGATCCAATTTGGGATTAAACCACATGTAAGTCTACTCTTATTTCTAAAAGTTGCCAGCGTAAGAGCTAATGAAGAAGTCAGTTTAACTTTCGACTGTTTATTTGTCTCTCTATTTGACCCCCGGATTTATGACTTATTGTGTACCGTTCGTTTGAAACAGTCCGCATGACACTTCAAGTTTCAAATGTATAGCTTTCTCTTCACTACACAAGGTCTACGCAGATATAAATTATACCTTTACAGAAATTCCAATACAGTAGTGGATATTCTAGATCATGTTCACCCCTTGCTCTGAGACTTCGAGGATTCTCCTCGTACGGGATAGCTACCACTACCGTATTTACTGGAATAATTGAACCTCACGCTAAGACGTCAGGAATTCCCTCTCTTGGATAAGGGGGGGCGAGCGCACGGCGAAAACTGACCTCAGACCGGGCTTTAGGCAGGAAAAAAAGAAAAAAGAGCCAGACCTTACCAGCAAAAAGGTAGCTCCTACGTCCTAGCGCGAGATTCAATTATTCCAGTAAATATGGTAGTGCAGATTACTTACGAAAACAAAATATACCTGGATATCTTGGCCTTCCTCTAACTTAAACAGTGCTAAGACCTCCGATGCTTATGATAGGAAGGGCGGGGGGCAGGCTTTCATAGTAATCCGTCAACGGCCGGTAGTATTTTCATATTGCACGAAAACTTTCAGCTAAAATCATCCAAAACAGTAACTTCGTTGGTGTCGCTTTGCCAAGGACGCCTTCCACGAGCTATCTCTCACTGTGGGGAACCGTGATACTGTGCTCGAGTACCGGTAAACTCTCGTTAAATTCACCATCGGGGATCTCAACCAAAATCATAGTCTAAAATAATAATTGGCATGGTGGAGTAGGTTAACGAAAATTACGAATACTGCTGGTAATTAATGAGACCCAATGGGTTTAATCTGAAATAAGCTATACCCCGTCAGGAAAACATTACCGGATTTTCTTCTCGAGGTGTTCTGTATCGGATTGAGAGCGCGAGGAGCCTGATGGGGGATGGTGGATTCAACGGGAGTTCATGGTAGCGGTGGTACTGTACCGTACCCGTACTAAATACCCACCTCCTACCGTGATCCATATTATGATACCCCAGCAGGAGCAAGAGTAAATTTAACCCGACTCTAGTAATGACGCCACTGCTGCGGGTTGCCTTGCTATCCCCAGGTAGTGTGAACTGAGACACTCCCAGAAACCCAGAAATGCTTACCGATAAGCTATCAAAGCGCGGTTACTCGAGTACAATGGTAGGAACCTATTGCACCTTATCATAAATAACCGAACATCAGCATTCAACGGCCTCGCTCTTCTTTGCCAACACCCAACTCAACAAACGACTACCAAAACCACAACCAAATAAATACCCAAAAACAAAATAAATATATAATCCTAATTGATACCTTGTGTGTTGTCTATCTACTTTATTGAGATTTTTTTGTTGTGGTGAAGCTATGGTGTTCGGGAGTGAGGGAGCGGGGTTGTGTTGCTGGGTGGTGGAAAGTTGCGGTGCCGAATGTTCGGTTACTTTTTTCTAGTAACCGGAACAGACAGGAGGATATATTCGGCTGGTAACCTAGAAACCTCAGCGAACGGGTGTTCCATTGTCCTCAACTTGGCCTTGAAGTCAAAGTTGGGCGCCAGGGCTACTTTTCATGTTTTTCGCATTTTTCCTCCATCAAAGTTCTGGTTGGCTTGGCCCTACCGTTCTATTCTTGTTCTTCATATTCTTGTTATCATACTCGCTAAGTTGGTGTTTGTCTGCAGTTTTAGGGAAGAGGTATCGTACTCTATCGCCCGTTAAGGGTAATTGGGTAGGAATAGATGATGAGCGTGAAGGAGCCCGTCCTGAATTCGTAAGCGGCTTATTTGTTGGGGGGGGGGGGGGGGGGGGGGGGGGGGGGGGGGGGGGGGGGGGGGGGGGGGGGGGGGGGGGGGGGGGGGGGGG
>Ga0307517_10000104_pt1 | contig 123364 bp, 121 predicted proteins | sample 23_EM_MG_FD_194515 | JGI IMG/M metagenome (GOLD analysis project Ga0307517, IMG submission 194515) | Populus trichocarpa ectomycorrhiza microbial communities from riparian zone in the Pacific Northwest, United States - 23_EM | ecosystem: Host-associated > Plants > Roots > Unclassified... | reverse complement strand
CCGGCCAGGCCAGGCTCAGGCTTAACCAGGCCTGCAGGCTCGGGCCAGGCTAGATCCGAGAGAATTTCGACAGGCCGGGCCCGGCTTTACCGAAGCCTGGCCGGCCTGGCCCGTTGGGAACACTGGGAAAGCCGAAGCTGTAGGTTCCCTTTAGGTTTCGGGCTAAGCTGGAGTTAGGCACTGAATGCCTTCTATCATACAGATATTGGCAGCAGAGGATAAAGGAACATATGCTCCGCTTATACAAAAATTGTCAATTTTATTGAGGGTAGATGCCATTTGATGAATCGTGCTTGGCGTCTATAATTTACACTTGTCTTTTTTAATAGGCTATCTTATTTTCTCAGCAGACGCCCGCCGCGTCCCGTTTTGCTGCTGAATTCAGGCACTATGGCTAACAAACTCGACCTGCTCCACCTGGTGGCTCTGGTCTACTTCGTCTTCAGGGGAAAGCAAGACAGCTCTTCTCGCCGCTTGGATCCTACCGTATAATCTAGCAAATGTCAGCTTGGAGCTAAAGCGAAACTAAGGCAACCGAACCAACAGGAGAGCTCGAAGAAGGCGAATTCGCCACAGTTTAAACATAAGGGCCGCAGTGGTTGGACAGGTTCAAGAAAATCCTTACTAGCGTCAGTCCGACTTCTGCCAGATTATACAGTACATCCCTCAGTCTCGGCTACGGCGTTACAAAAACGTTCCTAGGGGAGACTGGCAAGAAAGATTTCCCGTGAATACATCAAGTATCTAGAGGAGCAGAAACTTTACGCATCGGGTGCTGATAGCACTGATCCGTCATTGAACAGGGTAGTGCGCCAGTTAAGCAATGCTGCGGAGGAATCTATTCGTTCCAGTTTTTCCATAGTAGAGCAAAAATTGGGAGATACTGAAACAATGACTTTCGTCCGGGGAAGTAGTATTCTCCAGAGTGGAATACTAGACAAAAGAAAACAGAAGAACAACCCGGAGGAAAAAGGGGAAATGATATCAGAAGCAGGAAACCGAACTGTGCCGAAAGTGGGAAATCGTTCACACAAAAGGTATCATAGTATCAAAGTCACCGTCGATGATGATAAAAGAGCCGGGAGATAAAGTCGATAACTGTCGAGGAAACTAAAGAAGCTGAGTTCACATCAAATATCCCCCATGTCACATCCGTGAGTCATTGCCCCGCTGAAGAACCTGAATGGTATTTGCTTCCTCAATTGAGGAAACCGACCAACGGCAATTGCATTGTGCCAGGTTGTGCCATCGGCCAATCTCACCACACTCTCGTGTCATGCCGGATATATTGGTATGGCACAAGGCCCCTCAAGTGCCAACAACACTGCCGGCGAGACAAACAACCCCCCCCCCCCCAGACCCTAGTAAGGGAGGAAACTCTAATGTCTACTCAAGTTCCCACAACATAGGCCCTCGAGAGGGACATAGAGATGCGGGATTCGGAGTATTAGGAGCGGGGAAAAAAAGAGATCAAAAAGAAGTCCCTTCGCCCAGAGTCGAACTGGGGACCAAGCGGTAAACTGAACATTGCAGCCAGGTGTGATACCAAGGACTCCGACCGAGCGGGTTGGTTGGTTGGTCGGTTGGATTCGACCTCAAAGGCTACGGAACACCACAATTGGATTCCCGGATAACTTAGCTCTTACCCCTGGTTCCTCAAGCCTACAGGAGCATCCCTTCCGGTTATCACTGGTTGGGAGTTCATAGAGCGCTTTGGCAAGGGGAACTTGTGGCCGACGCATATCTCGGTCGCATTTTGGACATTTATTCCCTAGTGCTCTGATGCTTTTTACTCATCCATCAAATGCAGGCGCATGCAGACCAGGTCGCTTTCACAAACATCACAGAATTGGGAGCAAGACTATCTCCCTCTCCAAGAGGCTTTGCCCACAATGCTCCGCCACCACCTAGTTTTTCCGATTCTTCCTCCTCTCCCCTCATCGCACGCGGATGCATCTACTCCCTCGGTAGCCCTCACCATCCCAAAAAGTGCGCCCCAACCCGATCCGAGACAACGCGAAAGCCGAGATATGACAGCTTGGCAGCCATGCATATGACCATGACTCAACCGGAAGATGGGCGGAATACGAGCCACGACCAGCGGTCGAGGATAGAGCATTGAGGATGGACCATGGACATTTCGCTGGCTCACTGGCCGACTCTAGAGATCCACATAATATACCGTACTTGTGAAATTTAACCCCCGCGTATGGACGTGGAGGCAAAACAGGAGGAATCGAACCGGAGGATAGAATAAAATGTACGAGTATCCCAAGTCGTCACCACAGCAGAGTGAACGTTTCTTCAACACTACTGCTACTTGGATAATAGAAACTGTAACTCGTGCTCGGGCTTCCTAATATCGAGTCTTGAGTGAGCCACCTCTTGTCTTACTTCCTGAATGCGCTCGATCGAACACACCATTCCACCGCATCCCCAACAGCATCAATTGATAGTCTGTTCCACTACAGGCAGGGGAGTAACGGTATTGCAACGCTTACCGCCGCACGCTACCAAAATTCTAGATCCTTATCGACCAGAAGAGGAAGGTTGATATATCTCATTGGCTCAGAATGACTGGTAATTGATTAATTGCGCAGGTGGGTACTACACACCTTGCTAGTGCTGTACGTCTCCAGTCTCTCCGCCATTCCGCCATTCCGCCATTCCGCGGTTATCGCTCAATCGTTCAGGATGCAGATTTGGATAGCTCTATCGTATCCCCAAAAAACTATGAGTCGAAGGTTGGATCAAACGCCAATTTTCTAAACCATGTCCTGCCCCCCTCCGTGAATAGTGGGTTTAACAAGTTTTCATGGTATAATAGTACCGGTAGGAAAACAATATATAATAAACCCCCTCCCCGCTTTCCCACCTCCACCTTATTCTACCCGTCCCCACTATCAGAGCAATCCAAATCTACCGACATTTCGAACATTACCAACCAACATCTACCTCTACTTCAAGGCACTCAATCCCTCTTCATCTCCTCGACCAAACAATAAATACAAAAAAAACCCTACTACTACTCCTAGAGTACAAAACACAATGTCAGAAGAATATACCTCCAGCGCCGCCAGCACTACCTCTACATCCACAACATCAACCATAAAATCCGCTTTTCAAAGACTCCTGCCGAAGAAGTCCTCCCCGTCGGGGCAGAATTCGGGCACAACGCCGACGGCGTCGAATCCAGAGGAACATAATAAGACTGCATCGCAGGAGGCGAGGATTGCGTATTTAGCGCACAGGTCTTAGAAGGATGAGGAGAGCAGGGGCATGATGGAGGAATGAGGGGTAGAGTTAGCTAGTGTTTATGTTATGGCTGTGGCTTTCCGAGTGTTGACTGACTAGTTAAATTGCTTGCTTTCTTTGTTTGTGGATGGTGTATGGATGGATAGGTGAATGGGTAAATAAACGCACGGGCTGTGTATAGCGTGTGGGTGTTATTCGTGGGTGGAGGCACCTTTCCCGGGCTGATAGTTGACGTTTTTATTTCAAGGCACCCGGTTGTAGAGTGCTGTATCATACGTTTGTGAAAGAAAAGACTATGAGAAATGCATTAAATCTTACAAACGTACTGTACGGCAAGTTCCAGATGTGCGATTTGACAATTTGGCAAATGTACTCAGATACTGAGGTGTCAAGTGAATATCGTATCGCGTGAATGTTATTTCAACATGCGTTTATCCCGGCAGTGCCTGTCCAACATCACTCAATATCATGTCTTCCACTTGGCACTGTCCATACCTCGCTTTGCTGAAGAAAAAAAAAAGGTTTTTGCATGTCGACAAATAGGGAGAGTGTAACTTGCGTGAGTGGAAATAGCTAAAACATCTATAGCTATTAGGATATATAACTGCTCTAAGACAAAGGAAGCAAAAGACATGTTTTCACTCTTTTCTGCTATCCCGCCGATTGCCAACCTAAATGCCTAGAGCCCGGCTCCACCACCTGAGGATTTGACAAGCCCGGTCGCCCTATTAATGAAGGTAAGGTCCTCCAATCCCCCAGCTCCCATAGGCCAGGATCTCTTAAGTCTCTTTACCCCACAAGGCAGACCGCCCAATATTAACTCATTGTATAATAAGCACGAATTGAGCTCCTAGGGTCTTACTAATTGCAACAAGGACTAATTGGCTCTCGGCATCTTGGCCGCTGCGCCAGCTAGGTATCTCATCGAATATCGACCTTGGAACAGATAGTTAACCCACTGAAAGCTAGATTCTGAGAACATCACGGGAAGGAGAGTCTATCTCTTCATAAGTTCTCGGTAAGCGGAGGTCTTGTTTGCTCCCTAGATCTCTTTAGTGTGAGATTCTGTGTAATTCCAAACAGACGTGCACTCGCTCATTACCGCAATACAGTAGAATACGGAACCACACAGCCAGAGCGATACTAGTAGACCACACCAGAGGGCTCGCACACGAAAGATTCTTAAAACTATACTCCTATTATCTCGGACTACCAAATTATCTACCAACATTTGAAAATTGAGGTGCCGATAAAAACTCAAAGTTAAGCAGGAATCTATCTTAGCGCGCAAGCTTTCCACTCAGCACACAGTGCGATCCGACTCTTCAACCCTCCGTTACACACGATCAATACAAATACGTAAGTCCCAAGTCCCAAGCATCAAACGGTGGGGAACCTGTACTGTACTGTACTAGTACATGCCTCTCTCCCCTACCGGAAAAATAAAATAAAATGAGAACCCAACGCTACTTTATTAATCCAGCACTATGATGCAATAGCATAACTTCAAACTATTGCGAACCACCGGCACTTGGTGATGTGATTTTTAGCATGACCCTGGCGCATCAAGAACAACGACCACATATCTTGAATCCAGAATCTCTCACACAAAGGACAAACGAGAACAACCCAGAAGTTGGAGAACAAAATAGGAGCTGGGAGCGAAGCAAAGATGTCAGGGTGAAAGAGAACTGGAGAGAAAGAGAAGCGTAGGTAATGGAAGAGAAGAGAAGAGATTAGGTGAGGTTATATGGGGAGATAAGGGGTGCGGTGAATGCTATCGTGAGGAAAGAGAGGCGGACAAAGGAAGACGTTGGAATATGGAAGTTTTTCTGAGTTGTGCATTTAAGGATACTCATTTCCCTCCTAAGTGCGAAGATGGAATTAAGGTCAAGACATCCTCCTCCGATATCAATCTTCCAGTTGCACAGATAGCTTCGATTTACTTCACAAACCCCCTCCCTACCTCCGTATAACCCATACGCCCCCACCACCACCACCACCACACCCACGTACGCTAAACCACATCACTACCTGACAGCCCCCACCAATTGCCTCACCCCCATAAACCCACTCTTATAATAATACCCCCCTTATACATACCAAATATACCACTACCAAATCGCATTCCCAACTTGCATCGTTCTAGCATACGGCCCCATTATTCATAGCTGGTCTACCGCTGCTAACCCCAGCAGGGCCTATCAGCACCACCTGCCCTGGAAGTCCCAGCGGAAGGACAGGTATCATACCGAAGGCATGATTCCGGATCCGGGCATTGGCAGTAACGGCATGTGCGCTAGATCTTGGACTAAGTCAGGATCACCAGTGCAGTTGGTGACGTTCAGCGCGTGCGGGCGGTTTGTCATGTTGCGAGCCCCCCGGGGGTGGGGGGTGTGGAGGCGTTTGCTCTCTTTTATATTGTGGTGATTCGGGGGGTTAGTACTCAGATTATCTTACACTCATACCCTACCATCTCTATAACGCCACTAATCAGTAGACTGGTCGACTATTATACGCGATCTGCTGTTTCTTGACCCTGGCGGTTCTTATCGATCACCTTGAGCAGTGGTATCACATATCCAGTATGACATTAAGAAGTCTTTCTTCTAACCCCGTGTTTCACACTTTTGTTCGGGAACTCTGTATTCCGTTCTGTTGGCCGGTACGACCACTGCTGCCACCCAACGGGTAAACCTCCCGCCCGAAGAAACGGACACTACAGAACATCATGGATCTCAAAACTGCCCTAGTGTATTTTCTTCCTTCCCTGCTCCCTTCCCTACTCCCTTCCTCCTACCCTACCTACCTACCTACCTACCCACTTACACACACAAAGGAAAAACCCCAATCTCGCCCCCCCCGATCCAACCCAGAAAATACACTCCAAACAAGTCCTTCCTTCCCCCTCCCTCCCAGACCCACTCCCCGCACAACGACACAGCAGATCAGCAGATACAGGAGAAAAAGAAAGAAAAGAAGGGGAAAAAAGAAACAGTGAAAATTGGAAAAGTTATGTTTTAGCGAATGATGCGCCATGACTGCAATGCAAGTGAATGAGCCTTACGCCGGGAAAAGACGAAGATAGGTTATGTTTTCAGCGACTCATTTACACCAAGTGGTTATTCAGCCATACCCCACGCAATTAATCTCCCACGATAAATACTTACTCCAGGAAACTTTTCAATAAATAAATCACATTAACGGTACAGTACCCCAACTCACTCGAGGAGAACAAAGACTTCATTGTCAACCCAACTAAAAACACACCCCGACCATCCCAAAACAAGCAACCGACCGACCGACCAAACGACCAAGTAACCAACGTCCAAACAAAAGCGCAAAATACCAAATTCGAGTGATAAGACACGACCGATTCATACTCCGTTTTGACAACAAGTAGGGAGAGAGGGGAAAAAAGGGAAGGAAAAAATGAAAAAACGAAAAAGTGAAATTTTCATTATCCTCTATCGGCGACAATCCGCGCAAACCCCGAAGCAAAGAAGTGACACCAGAAAAAGGGAAAGAGAGGAGTGTGATGACAAAAACGCGATACAAGGAAACAAGAGAAAAAAGGAAAGGAGACCACCGTGCTAACCCCGGAAACCCCGGACAAATGAGATAAGAAGAGGCAAAGGAAAAACGGAGAAAATATGCCAGCCCGCAACAGGGAGCGAGAACAAGTTCAGCAAGTAAAAAGTAATACTACATCCCCCACTCCGCACTTGAAAAAGAACCAATACATCAACAAAATCACCTATCCGTGCTGACATACGCCACTGCACACTCCTTACTCATATACCCAGAAGCACCACTCTTAATACTCCCCAAGCCATTCCCATCCCTCGCCATATCAGCCAGTACCAAACACCTATATTTTGACGCAACATCCGGCCAAACCTCCTTGATCCGATCAAAGACTCCGAGTATCAGCTCGATCTCTGCGCGAACGCCCTTATCCCGACCGGTTTCTAGCCAGCGCACGGCAAGGATGCGCGCAGATAGGAAGAGCGATGGGGTGATGAAGGGATTTTGCAGGACGTCTATGACGACTGGGGACCCTGTTGGTGGGCATGGCGGCGGGCTGTTGATGTGGGTTTTAAGGATAAAGAGAATGTTGTTCACTGCCGAGACGCAGCGGGCGAAGGCTGGTTCAGCGGGTGGGTGGTCGTGGATTGAGGAGCCCGGTGATTGGCCTTGGTTTTGGTGAAGCGGGCCGTCTGAGGAGGACGATACGGGTGAAGTTGGTACTGGGACGGTTGGGTGATGGAGGAGGATTGTGCAGACGTGAAGGAGGATTTGAAGTTGAGTAACGTGTGTCATCTCTGAGGCACTGAGTCCTACAATGCTCCGATATTTTCTAGGTAGGGAAAGCCGGAAACGTGCGAGAGTTGTCTCAAGAGATTCAAATTCTGTATTATCGGTCGGAGCAATGGGAGAGTTGTTATACGAAACAATACGCCCGATTAGAACTGCAAGTTTGCAGAGATAATGAAAGGGTCCTCTCGGCGGAGACGAGGCGCTCGTAGGGCCGATCAGGTCAGTCAAATTGTGTGCAAATGGTTCCACGACGATATGCGACATTTTCTAGAATCCTCAGGTTAATATAATGGGCGCCACAAACGAAGCTTGCAAAAAGAACATACCTCAATCTCCCCACTCTGAAATACATCCTCATCCACAGGGAAATTCACACAAAAGTCACGATCGTTGATAGCCAAAGGCCAACCACAGGAGCACGAAAAAAAACTATCCAAGACATAAAGCCCCCAAGCAGCCCTTCTCCTCTCCTCGAGATCCTGTTCCGATTTTGGATGTGGCAGAAAGCCCGGAAACCTTCCCCTTCGCGGGGAATCAATCTGATGCAAGCCAAGTGGATTTGACATGCGATAACCTTTGCCAAGGAATATCCACAGCTCAGACAACTCGGCTGTGACAAAACAGTACATGCAGATGTAGATCGAAGCTTGAACATTGTTAAGGGAATAATTGCCACGGGTAACTGCAGTATCGAAACCGCGCTTGGCTGCGGCATGCCAATGAGCTGATCTATCCTGTACAGCTTGTGTAGGGTGGACCAGGGAAGCTAATGCCAAAACCGCAAACACTAGAGGCTGCGGTTTGGACAAACCACCGCCTGGCTGAATATCGGCGAGAATTTGTTTTCGGTAAAGACATGGAATGATTGGGTGAATTTGGTCGAAAAACAATTCAACCAACTCCACGATGGTATCGTGTGACGGTAATTCCTCAAGCACACCTAAATCATTGTTGACCAATGTAACTGCGCTATTAGTGCTCTCGGGAGTCTCTGTCTCTTGAGGTGAAAGACTTTTATTCTTTTTAGGTCTATCATCCCAAACGCCAACTCCAGCCGGTGAATCCGTCCAGGGCACAATGTCAATAGCATCTAATCCCACAAACGGAGAAGCTTGTAAGAATTGACACGCAAAGACACCAGCCTCACGATTCGAGGCGGTACTGTCATAAGGTCTCTTGGAATTTTTGCTCAAGTCACAAGGCTGAATAACCTCATGGCGCGGACCGGAATTCCCATTAGCTGTGGGGGACTGCGATGTCGGGTCGAGGTTGATTGGGGTGAAAGTATTGTGGTTTGAAACCGCGACACCCGAGGCGACGGTAGAAGTGGCCATAGTACTGGCGGGCACATGTTCAGAGCGGTCGGCACGCGGAGGAGGAGCTCCGATCTGAAGCGCATGGGGATCCTCGTTTGTCGCACTTGGAGTCCATTGTTGTAAAGGTTGGCTGGCTTCTGAGGAACCAGAACTTAGTACATGCAAATATCATCTATCACATATACGCACCCCCGATTATATTGCAGCACGAGCAGAAGCCCAGTCGCAACCGAAATATTCCAAGCCCACCAGAATAGGAAACTTACTTTGAGTTTGATGAGATGCCGAAGATGACGAATGGATCTTTGTCACAGCGGCAGGACTATTCTGTGAGTACTGACATCTTCTTTCCAGGCGCTCACAAGCGCCGCAAGTCGGTTTCCCACCCTACGCACAACAAATAGTCAGCACTCCTAAGCTCCCCTCCTACAAAGAATATTCATCGCTTGTTTTTATATTTATATTTCAATTTGGGAGAGAGTAAATAAATCATGGCTAGCCGATAAGAACACGATCCAATAGAGAAAAAAACAGGAGCAAGAGGAGGAGGGAGAGGGACTAACATCGCATTTCCTCTTGCGCGAGCGACAAGACAAACAAGCTTGATTCCTCTCCAAGACCTTTTTTGTTGGAGGAGCTGAGATGGACGCGTGAGCGGGCGTTGAAAAAGCAGAATTGGAAGGAGGAGAGGAAGAGTTGTGGTTATTCACACCGTTGCCATTTCCATGATTGTTGGCGTTGCTATTCCCGTCGGAGAGGGGGCGTTTTGCGGGGATAGCAGATGAAGGTGAAGATACACTGATTGCAGGAGCGGGGGGAGGCGACTGAGGGCTGCCCGCCATAGTGACACGCCTCGACTGAGGTGTACAGTATTGAAATATTATTTCAAAGAGGGGAAAATGGTAAAGGATAAAGTATACTGGAAGAGAGGGAGTAACAGTACGGCGTACTTGGGATAGGTAGGTAACAGAAACGAGGGGAGAGAGCAGCGGCAGCAACCTGTTGTTGTTGCTGCGGTGGGAAGCTGAGGGTGGGCAGTAGTGAAAATATTACAGCCCGGAGTGGTTGAGGGCGACAACAGGAACCACAAGGTTGGAGCAACTAAACAGTTACGAGAACGGGGAAGGGCAGTGGGAAATTCTGAGTGGTGAAGATGAGGAGATGGAGGGGTGGGAGTGGAGGAGGAGGGGAGTGGTGGAGGGAATGTGTGGGATGAGGGTAGGGGAAAGTAAGTTGTGGAATGGGAGGGAGGGGAGTGGAGGGAGTGGGGACTCTTTTTTTTGGGGGGGGGGGAGAGCTGCGCACCAGCGACGAGAGCGGGAGAAAAAGGCGGCCTCGGAGCTGCACAACGACACCACCCAAAAACGAGTGGGCAACAGGCGACAATAAGAAATTTACAGAAGGGGTGACCAGAGGCCGATGCGACTGCAAACTCTCGGCAAAGTTAGGAAAAATCAGTTACCGGGGTAAATGTATTCTTACTGGGTGGAGAAGGGCTCAAAAAGAGAGAGGGATGAGCAGCAGAAGCAGCAGCAGCAGGAGAAGCATCAACCCCCAGCCAGAGGGAACGGCGCCTTGAGCGAAAGAGAAATTTCGTCGGGCCGGAGTGAGTGGTGGGGAGGAGATGGAGGAGGAGGCGACGAGTCAGTGTTGTGCAGTAACGGGGTTCAGGACTTTCTCCTCCCACCCGCACCAAAATCTATATTTACTACCGTATTGCAAGTAATGGGACTATTCGCGAGAGCATTCCTTTTTTAAAGCTTCTCTCTCACAAATCTGCTTTTTCAAAGCTTCTAACCCCTTCCCAAATACTCGTCGCTCCTCCCCCCCTTCTTCGCATAGAGGTACGTTTTGGTTACCGTACCTTAAGATACGGTAGGTGGGAACGGTGGGTGAGTATCGTAGGAGGCAAGTAGTGGCAGCATACCTATGATAGCCTGCCTGCCTCGTTGCTTTGCTTCCTTCTTCCACCCTCACGCCCTCACGCCCTCACTCTCCAGCCCACCACCACCACCATCATAACCCCATCCACAAACCCACCCACCCACCCTTCTTCCCTTCCCCACCACCCCACAGCGTATGATACAGTAAAAAGGTGTGCGGCGGAGCCCAAATCTCACCAATCCCTTCATCCCCCATGCCTAACCCAAAACAAGCGACACCATAATCTTCCCTTCTTTGCCCTCCCTCTCCCTTCCTCCCTCCCCATCTGTAGTGTAGGATAGAAGCACAGGTTTTCACACCGTGCCAAGTTACATAATCCACCCGCGCCGCCCCGCCGGCCGATTCATCCGCAGTGGTCCGGACACACACACACAGACACGCGCGCTCCCTTCTCCTCTTTCTGGCCGTGTGGATGGGGGAGGGCTCCAAATTAAGCTCCTGCCCCCACTAGTCCCGCCACAAACCGACCAATCACATGCCTCGCTTCCACGCCACACCTACCGCCACTGCAAGGGCGGCCGGACGGACACGCGCCGCGTGCCGTCCCAAACCCGGCACACTTTGCGAGGAGAGGGAGGGGAGGCGAGCAGTGCATGAGACAGAGTAAGTTAACCCGGATCATTTGTATGGGATGAGGTTTTGATATCATTTTGGCACGATATAATACGATACACCACGCCCGCCGGGGTGTTTGAAGGGGGGCAGTGTGTGACCTCGAAAATGTTGCAAGGGGGGATGGGATTTTTTTTTTCCTAATTCCAAGTACGGTATTTTGCTGAATGCGATTCAGTATCATGTATCATCACTCGAATCTGTGTTGTATTCCCTTCTGCGTTTCCTTGTTTTTTTTTATAAAAGAAATGTTCGCCCAAGGGAGAGGGGATAGCGCCATAATTACATGTACTCGTACATCGCACGGAAGGAAAGAAAAAAGAAAAGTTCGGCGCTAATAGCTGGCCTCAATAGACCAATACTATAAATCCCCCCATGATATATTACCCCCTTGGCCGCAGTCACCGCACCAGGACATCGCCCCATTTTCTCTCCCCCTTGCAACCACAGCGATGGAAAGAGAAAAGAGAAAAAGAAAAAGAAAAGCTTACGCGGAATGCAACACGGAAGTTAAACCGTTGATACCTGTGAACCCCACTCAAACTACCCTTACCCTATTGTACCATGCGCTGGTTAGTCTTCGGGATGTTCCACCCATCTGTGTTCAGAATTGGCTTCGGCAACGGTTGTGAAATGTTTCCGGGACTGTTACTCGCCGTTTTGGAGAACGATACGGTGATACGGGGCCGTGGCTTGTACGATACCAGTAAACAGTCAGGTAGCGAGGGAAGAAGAAGAAAAACCAAAAAATAAAGGAAACAAGAGGGAAAGGCCGCGAGGGACGTATCCCTCGCCGTCGCCGAGGTAGCTGATCGCGGGTACTGCCGTATCACGCTGATTAAGATGGGAGGATAGGAATCGTGTTGCACCATACTCGGCTGTGTTGCCAAGAGCGCCTGTGTGAGCCGAATGTTCGGCCAGGTGCTCCACATGGCCATGCCGTCTGTCGCAAGATACTCTGCCCGAGTTGAGCTGGCTCCCAGCATAGTCTAGGGAGCTATCCGTGGGTTCGGGAGGGGTGGCAGGATAAGTTGAACCTTGGTTTGGGTTGTGATATACCGGTAGTGCTGTATCATACTATCCGGTAATTATGTGTTTGTTGGGCTGTGGAATATGGGGCTAAGTCAGTTGTAGTTACATTCTAAAACCTTATTCGCTTTCATAGCTCCCGAAGGAAGCTCGCCTTGCGCTTGGGATAAATCTCGTACCTCGATGTAGCTGAGTTTAGATTTGGACATTGATATAGTGATACCTTACAGTTATTGTACTATATCTTCTCGCAACATAGAAAAACCGCACTGAAATGGCGAAGAGTCATGTCCACAAGGAAATCATCCGGTACAGGGCTAACGTTGGTTGGGAGCAAGCAAAGCTCCCCTTGAGTTCGAATCAATCCGCCGAAAAGATGCTTATCTCGACCTATCGGTAGTGCTAGAGGGTTGCGCTACTGTGGGCAAGGCTTAGATTTAGGTTAGCACACAGCTATCATAGCGGAAATGTCCAGACGTTTGTGGAAAGAACTGTTATTCCATATGGGACTGCGATTGGCTAGCTGAAGGCTAGTCCTCAGGAGTCGCTAACTTACCAGCACACTCTCCTTGCTGGGGAAGAAATACCTTTATTTCAACCGGAGACGGGTTCCACAAATCGGTCTGTTCTTCAGGGTGCGCGGCAGGTGAGAACTACTAGAATGCGGTCGGCTTTTGGGGCGGGGGACGTGAGCAGCGCACTGCCGATAAATCAGCTCCCCTGGCGACCGTATTACAACTTGCACCTGCAGTTAGGCATCACTACCCTGGAGCGGTCTCTCAGCGAATCACGGTAGTCGGCGGAGCAGATAATCGATTTCCAGTCAGAGTGGAGGAGACTGTGTGAATGAGCTACTGAGTAACGGGAATACCTCGTCTGAGGCAGGTTCCCGATGGGGATGTATAGCTTACCATAGTACCCAGCCGAAAGGGGTAGACTAAGATAAAGGTCATAGACCGATGTTTGGCGACTCGTGTAAAGACGTTTTGTGATTTGAAATTGAGGGGCAGGATCCGCAGTCAGGGTAGTAGTGAAAAGACAAAGCAGAGTTGGGATACAATACTCAATCACCTAGGTGCTTGCCAAGTGAGGTCTGTGGGATCTACGGTATCAAATCCTGGGTATGGTGCTGAAGGGGGGGTATTGGAAATACCGTACTCAGCGTTTCGCCAGATACCGTAGGCACTGAGAAAATCAATCGCCCCCGCCCCTGGTGTCCCAATCTGGGCTTGCTCGGCCGGGGGGCAAATATAAGATTTAATGAGTAGCATGGAAATCAGTGTTTCGGCTGTGTTATTGTTACAGAGACACCAAGCCCGACACACCCAGCCCGACATCCCCGAGGCTCAACACAGTAATCATTCTGGCGGAAGAAGCAATGAGAGCTACTACCAGTGTTCCAGCAATCCCAATAGGATAGGATCCCTATGTCTTTGGGTCGCTCTGGCAGTGAAGATGTTTGGGCTTCTAGCTGACTTGAGCGAACTCGCGTTAGCAATGACGGTAGTACAAGTATATCTAGGGAGGGTCTTTGTGGCCTCTGGTAGGCTACAAGACGCACGGAACTGGGGTTGGGCTGTCTTTCCAGATTGGTTGAGTTGAGAAGTCATACACAGAAACTCCGGAAGCACGTTTTCTAAGTCTTCGGCGGAGAGCGAACATTGGCGACATCCAGCTGCCAAGAATAACGAAGCTGCGGTAGCGGCCACTGCTCGAGATCGCTCTCATCGAGCAGTTGGGCTGACTGCGTCTTCTATCGAGGAATTTGAGTCTTCATATCATAATCGCTACCGGAACAAAACAATCGAGCCGCTATCTGGGTCCTTACCTGAGCTGCAATATCACAGCGTCTGGGTAGCAGCATATCGCGATTCTATTCATCAAGGTAAGGGCTGAAGCACTCCCTCAGGTTTGTGATAGGGCCAGCGCCGGAGAATTTTGACTGAAGTATTGTGCCAAGGGCAGTGCATATGATTAACGAGTGTGAGTGGTCTGGAGGGACTCCACAAAAGTTCTCGCTCAAATTCTCTATGACACTGCAGTATCAACTATCATATCTACCTGCCTTCCTTCACAGCGCACATGATACAGACTCTCTGGGTCCGACAGCTACTTTGATCCTACTCACTCCCCTCATGCTAACTAGCTGTACTTTACAGTCTCACTCATTCTTAAAGTTATCACAAGATATCACTCGTATCTCAATACTTATCTACTATAGTCTGCAACCCGCCGCGAGTCCGGACCCGCCGGGGCCAAATACCGCTATTTGACCACTCCCGCATAGCACCGGAGTTGCCCTTGCCGCGCCGCCGGAGGGAGGATGTCAGCTCCGGCCCCGTGACTTGAAACCCGCACTGTATGGTATTTGCCTGAGGAAGCCAAGTCCGACAGGCATTTTCGTCCGGATCCCACAGAGCCTCCTGCCTCCGCTCATCTTACTAGCTACGCCGAGCCCCAAGGCTGCCGGCGAACCAGGTTTTCGGGCGAGGCGGTTTCGCTCAACTATCTGAAGCTGGGCGTGGCAGGCTGGTAGTTCCTTGGCGCTACTTTGTGCGAGCAACATAGGGGCGAGACTGCTAATGTGCGGCGTATCGGGGAGTGTTGTGGTATGCGGGTGAGATGAGATTTACTCTACTGTAATTATAGTATTGTACTGCAAAGGCCCACTGGGAGCTGGTGGGTAGTCTTATTCATGGGGTTTTGGAGAATTTCTGGGCTGACCACTTTAGCATGGGGTGGGTGCTTCCGGCGGGTGAAGTTTAGCTTGTGTGTGCTGCTACGGGAGCTTGGAAATAGGGTTTGTTGTGTTGGTGGATTTTCGTGATTGGGGGGGTAAGCTAGTAGGCTGTGTGGATTGTTGGAGTGTCGGCTGTTCTGGGGGTACTGGTAAGTATTGATTTTCTTCTCGAGGGATTTCTTGACAGTAATGGCGGATTGGGGTCTCTATACTGGGCTTGAATGTCTGTCGCGATTCACGAGTAGTTTACCGATGCTAGACTAAATGAAGATATCAAGTTTATAGCGTAAGGATATGCTCCTACCGACCTAGGTGGAAGCCCTGCAGAGAAGATTCGAGAGTATTTTCTTGAGGTGGTGTGGATAAAGCTTTCTCGTAAACACGTGAGATTCCATTCAATCTCTCACCGTGGGGAACTCCATGCATGGACGAAAAAGCTCCCCGGCGGGAACTTGACAGGCGCTTGATATGCACATTTTGTAACAATCGGTTTTTCTTTTCTATTAAATTTGTGAAGAAGGGACCAGGGATAGGCGCAGCATATCTTATTAGGATCCGATCGCGCGATGACTATCTCTTGTAGCAAGCGGGCGGGGATACTGCGTCTCCTTCCGGATGTGATATCATATTTGAAAGACTGCGAATATTTGTCTGCATGTGTGTATGTATGCATAAAATGTGCATAGACGCGGGGATATATTCAGGTACTGTACTATGTTGGTTGTGGGTTTTAGGGTGGAGGATAATCTTGAACGGTGATTGGTAAGAGCTTCAAGAATCTCTTGACGAACTTGAAAGAATTGTGTGAAATTCTATGATATTATGATACATAAGTTAGATCATTCGGTAATTCATTCTTTCTTAGCGTGGGCGATTGGTTGTTCGCCTTATCACAAGTACGGGGAGCCATGCGATTGACTTATTTCCTATTGTCTAGAGGTCCATTATCCTGGCTCCACTTGCAGCGCAGCACTCTAAACAAATTGTCTGTCCTGGATACCGATTCTGGACATCGGAAGTGTGAATGGTGCAGTATCTGATTTGCACTACTAATATGGGAAATGTGCTGCTACTAGTATATAACACGCCTTACTAGAACCGCCTGATCTGGCTGGGTCCACCCAGATCTGCCCATTCCTTCTCTTGCTGGATAGTTGGGGGGTTAACTTAATAAGTATCACAAATCATATTCTAGACCAGGGCAGAATTTTTATTTATTTGTTTGTTTGTTTAATTGACTTTGCGGACGCTACTTCTTGTTATATCTATTGGTGCTGAATAATGATTTGGCGTTTGAATAGGATGCTGCTCGTTAGATACGATGCGCGGGGCAGAAATGTAAGAGATAAAATTGCTGACAGTGCTCGGATATGGAAGTAAATATCGAGCATGACAGGGATGAGGCCAGGAATCACGGGAGTCTTAGAGATGGTGGACTGGAAGAAACAGGGTATGATAATACATATGAGAAAGTTAAACCCCGGAGTGGTTGTACCCGGGCATGGTCGAAACGGGGGTCGTCAGTAAAGTCAGGTGGGGCGGTTGGGGGACAGGTGTCTTGGCGGATATCAGGAAAGAGGGTGGAGAGTGTGAGGGTACCTTGATGCTGTGATATATATGTTATGGTGATACTGTGAGTACCGGTAAGCGGCTAGGAAAGTGATCCCACCGTTGACAATGACTATGTTTAGAGGTGTAATAGTTCCGTGACAACTTTTGAGAAATAGGAAGGAAACCGGCTATCACTTGCCAGATAATCAGCTCGATCATTGATTACTGTAAATGGCCCCCGGAACCATGACACTTGTCGGTTTTTTAATTGACCTGCTAAATATAGGTATAATACTTGTATTCTTTTATCAAGTTTGTGAGTAACCTAAATTGTTTCACATAATTGATCATAATAATTAGAAACTGCCTCATGAGGGAAAAGTAACGTCTCTGCTGTCTGCTTTATTTCAACCTGTTAACTTTAACTCTCAATTAAGTTGTTTCTACTTAACGCCTTTGACCTAGTTATGGGAAACTTCCTAGTTAGAGGACATTAGAAATCAAGATCTTGATTCTGGCGAAAAATACGTACCCAGGGCCCTCCTGCCGACCCCAGATATATGGACCTCCCTACTTCACAGCTTTCTATCACTCCTTCTCTTCCCCCTCCTCCCCCTCCCCCTCCGTCGTCCTCTGCCCCATGCTTTCTGCCTCCCTCCAATCCGCCTCTTGCTTGTACAAGCGCCCCTGTTCGCAGAAAGGTTCAACATTCGAGCCTTTAGCACTCACATTACAAAGTGCCGCCTTCTGTCTCATATCGCCGGCGCATCTATCATGAATTAGGTTCACGGTATATTGGCATCCATTGACCGACCTGGGAGGGAACTTTCCGCTCACATTTTGGTGGGACCTCTCGCAGGTGGGTGGCGAGGACCTCACCAATCCACTCCGAGATAGCGCCACAAGTATTTCCAAAAGGACAAAAAAATATCTGCACGAACGAGTGGATGTCTGGGACTGAACTGGAGGTGCTCCGCCGATTTGTAGGAGACTTGTGAGGGAATGTATCGTGCTGTGCTTGTAGTCTATTTTTTCAGCCAGATCCTTCCTTCCTTCCTTCCTCCCGGACGGACGGACCGACCGACGGGATGGAATGACCCGGTTGATCTCGGGAGAGCCAAGTCTAGTCCCGGCATTAGCCCGCGCGGGGTCAGCCTTCAGCCCAGGAGACGGAGATAAAGACAAAAATGATAGGGAAAAACATTAAGTATATATAGCGAGTGGAGTGCCGGTAGATAGAACGGTGCAGTCACTCCCTCCGGCCCGACGCCCACTTCCATGATATACCCCTTTGGCCCAATTCTCCTCCCAACCAAGCACGCATTTCCAATATTTCCCCATCCACCCGCCCCCCCCCCCCCCCTCCCCAAATCCACCACTCCACCGTATAGTAACTTCTGGACAGGTACGGTACTGCAGAACCATCGACCTCAGCTATGTACTTCCGCAAATCCGCAAAATCCCATTCGCCCGCCGCCCCCCCCCCCCCCGCCACTCGGCGAGAGCCGCTTTTGTGCGCCGCAGCGGTTTGTGCGGCACGCTTAGCAATATGCATGACTACAACGAGCGCGGGTGGGGTAAGGCGCGTACCGTATCTGTACCGCATAGTTTTGGGGGTGTACTTGAGGTTGTATTCTAGGTCTCGGATGGATGGGGAGGAGGGGGAGGATAGGGCTGTTGTCGGTATGGTGTTGCAATCTCTACGGAGGCGGCGGCTGTATCAAGCGTGCGGAAGGGATGGAGATTGATAATAAACTGCGGGGCGGTTTTTTTTACCGGGGGTGGGTGGATAGGTGGATAGGTAAGTTATTAATTATTTATCGTATCATATGGTGGTCGCAGCACTGTGCTAGTACTGGTTTTGTGGTGATGTGATTCATAACCCCCGCATCCTGTCCGTCAGCCAGCCAACCAACCAACCAGAATACTAGAGTATCATACTAACTTAATTTACCCGCTGGCAGCTAGTATCTCCCGAGTGACTGTCCGTGATGGGGCCATGCTCCCCCGCTCGCTCGCCCACTCATTTGTATGATTCTTATCACCTCCGATTGGCTATCCACCCTACATCCATTTCACATGCGCCTTACTAATATTCTGTAGCACGTGATGATTCTCAGGGCTCAAGGTTTGTCTGACTAATATGCAAACCTCATCCTGCGGCCAAGCAAACTAATTCACTGAGGATTTGTTGGCTTAAGAAAAACCACTGAACCGTGCCCGGTCTCCTCCTCACTCGAGAAGTGGGGGGAGGAGGCTCGGTTCAATAACAAAATGTTCATAACCCACCCTCAATCGCCTGTATGGCTAGGTCGGTAAGGCGTTGTAATTGGGCCGTTCCCGTCCAGCGCGCCGTGAAGTCTGGGTCTAGTCCACGACACAAGAGGGGGGGGGGAGAAATGCGAAGATTCCATAGTTCAACTTCGTGTGCAGGTATATATATATGTTTATTTAATTCCGTTACCCCCTCTCCTTCCCATCTTATTCGCTAGGGCGCGGTGAAAAAAGAAAGAGAAAAGAAAAAAAAGAACAGGAAGAGACTCTTATCTAGCCCACGGAGGTCTCTCCTTCTCCAGCCACTCCAACTCCTCCTTGGTGCTCTCCCTACCTAGTACTTGATTCCTATAAGGATACCTCCCAAACCTTTCGAGCACATCCGTGTGCGCCTTCAGGAAGCCCTCTATGCCTCCTGCTATTTCCTCCCCCTTCCCGCCCTTGCAATCCCTAATCAGCTCCTTATGCAACTCCAGCACGCGCCGGTGCCCGCCTAAATCTTCAGAGTGCTCGAAGGGTAAATAGAACCAACACCGCCGCGCTGGAATCCCGGTCCACGCCCCCTCAGGTCCAAGATCGAATCGTAGACCGGGAGACGTCGCATGCTGGGCTACCGCCAGCGCCAGCGGATCCGTGACCGTGTACACGCTCCGCGAATCTGCGCGGTTGATGTTTCGCGAGAGTTGGTCTAGAAGAAGGAGTAATGAGAGGGTTTTTTGTGGGGTTGTGGCGAGGGTCGTTACTGTTGCTGCGGGCAAGGGAGATATTTTGGAGAGGAGGGAGCCGAAGTTTGTCCTTGTGAATTGTGTGAAGTTAGCAAGGGGGGGCGGTGGAAGGTGGGAATGAGGGAGGGAGGGGAGGAGGAACCGGCAAGCATCGTCAAATGCTGCGTCCGTCTGAAACCAACGTTGTGCGACTTCCATGGATGGGTAGTCGGGGACGTCTTTGAACCAGAAGTCTAGGATGCGGGTGCTGTCTTCATCTGTGAAGACGGATTCGGCTTCTGTGCTGGCGGACATTTTAGGATGGTAGTGCCGGTGGTGGTATTGATTGTGGTGGCTGAATTTGTAGTTGGAGGAGGAGGTAGTGATAGGCCTACTACTGCTTGCGAAAAGAGGGTGGTTGAATAGGGGAGACGGGGGTTTATATACTCGCCTTAGGAACAGCATGGGGAATATGTTGTAGAGGGCCTGGTGAGGTCGGTGTACTTGATTAATATGGGTTGGTGGATTGGTGGATTGGTGGGTGGACGGATAAGGATGGTTGTCATTAGCGCTTTGTTACGGGAGTACGCGAGTTGCTGGGGAAAGGCGGGGAACACCGGTCTGGCGGAGTTACCTGTACGATTCGTGAGCTCTCGGCCGAATCACACTGTACTGTATTATTAGCGCGTCAGAGGGTTGTCAGCCACTAATGCTACTTGTCTTGCTGAGACTGTTTAGTATGCAGAATTAGTTAGATGGCCTGCGAGGACTTCCTCCCGAGCTGATAAGATACGGTATAATCTGACAAAGTCGGGGTTGGAGCTTAGAGAGAGCTAGGGTGAAACTAAGGCAACCGAGCCAACAGGAGGCCACGAAGAACGCTCACCCGCCACGGTTTGAATATAGAGAGCGATGATTGGACAGGTTCAAGGAAATCCTCACAACGTCAATCCCACTTTTGCCAGATTATACGGTAAACGGTAGTGTGGTCCTGCATGCAGCTATGTTCAATTTGATAAGCATATAGGCCCCAGGCCCCGCTACACTGACTACTATACAAGCAGAACAGCCCAAGTCACACCATGTACTGTAAAGTCTATGCCCGCATCACCCCTCCTCACTCGCGCCATCTCGTCACACCGGCGGTCTCCCCTCTACCGTCAAACTCTCACATTGTTATACATCATATCTACAATAACAGAAGCACATGCAAACACCACGGTGCATCGGGAAGAATACCGTAGGAAAACGCCATGGCATCCCTCATGAAAAAGTTGAAAACTGTATACCCGTACCAGCAAAACACCTCATCCGGAGAGAAAAGAGTAAAAGCAATGCCCAAATTGAGAAGCGGGGACAAAAAAAAGAAAGAAAGAGAAAAAGAAAGGAAAGGAAGAGGGGGGGAGGGGAAAGTAAAATAGAAAGAAAAACTCCGCATTCCCAATCAAAAAATCCTTTCTACACCTCCTAATGCTTCTTGTATTTGTCATCAACCCGTCGCTTATGGTCAGGGTCTAACGCGTTCGTCACCCCTAATAACGTTCTGCTAACTGCCTCCGTAGCACCTATCATAGGTCGGATTATGGCCACCGGTGCAGCTCTCGCTACCGCCTTTGCCGCTCCCTGTAAAGTGTTAGCATGTATAATAAAAAAAGCCATGGTGACAAAAAACTCGCCTGGGCACTCCCTTGTTCCGCTATATCAACCGGTACCGCCATGATAGCATCCCTAGCATTTCCAAAGTTCCTCCTAAGACTGTCACCAGCGCCTCGAAGTCCTTGGGCAACAGTGAGCGGTTGGTCGGCGTAAAGGCTAATGACTTTCTTCTGTCCATGTTCGCTGGGCCCCATATCACCTTCCTCCTCGCTATCACTGATCAGGTACTCGATGCCCTCGGTTCCATCTTCCAGAATAGTGGGGACAAAAAGCCCTTCAGCATTCTGCAACATGTTTTGAGTTCCAACCGCAACTTTAGCACCAAGACGAACAAGCTCAGAGGTGGTTGTTTTCGCAAATTTCAATGCGCCCTTCTGGAGTGACCTCACAATCCTGCCATCTTTCTGGTATTCACGCATCGGGACAACAACCAAATCTTTCATGCCGCTTCCTAGATTCACGAGACTCCTGACGGGAGCAACACCGGCGAGGACATCTCCCAGCTGGTGGGACCTGATATCCGGCATCCAGGTAGCGTTCAGCTCCTCGCCCATCCTGGGGAAACCGGATATGCCAAAAAGTACAACATGACGCAATACCATATCCGCCTCTTCGAGAATGAAAAAGTTCATAAATTCAGTCGTGCGACCGGAGCGAAGCCCGGTATAATCGACCTTCTTGGGCTTGTAGTCAAGCTTAACACGGATAGAGTTCACCTCTACTCGCTGCAAGAACGGAATTTCGGCCGGACTGATTGGTGGCGCAATACTGTCATCCTTGAATTCAAAGAATCTCGTCATGAAATCTAAAGTATCTTGATCAACATGCAGCCTCAGAGGCAAGACAGTAGCCTGGCGGTAAATCAGCAGATATCTCAGGGATAGAGGGGTGGATAATAAATACACACCCTCAAGACAATCTCGCTAGCAGCCAACTCAGGTACTGGCTTGACATTCATAATCTCTATATGAACCAGGTTGCTACCAGTCTCTCTCACGCCAGCATCTTGCATATAGGTGACGAACTTCCTCCAGGTACTGGTCGGAACATTATCAAAGATTTCCAAATCTCGGACTCGCAGATCCACACTGCTTTGCGTCTCACCCATATCCGGCGGGAAAAGAAGGAAATCCACACATAGACCCTTCAACTCAATCTGGATCTTATGGCTTCTCGATCGGCCGAGCCGGAGGCGCCTTCCTGAGCCCCTATGACTACCACCAAATTCTGTGTTTCTCGAGTGACTAGAGGGCCGCGACTCGGGGATACTGGTACCCACAGAAGTCTCGCTCATGTGGTCGTCAAAGTTTTTACTTATTGCGCTTGCGAGATCACCCGGGCCCTTGGTGTTCGGAACTCCAATGTATATGGAATTGAAGAGGAAGTCTCCAATTTCACTCCCATCATCATCACTAGTATCGAAGGACACCTGGCGATTCTTTCGCTCTAAAGCCCTGTTTTCGAGGTCTCTTACAGCCTGGTTGATGGCTTCTCTTGTCCTTTGCCAGTCGTAACCGTCGTGCAGATTCCAAATCAAGTGAACATCTTTGATCTTGACTCTCAGAGGAAAGTATTGAGCCCCGCCATCAACGCCACGAGAAGGAACGTATCTCTTTCTAAAAGAATCCCATTTGTTGACCGCCTCTCTGGTGGGCCGTTTGTTAGCTATAGATGCCTGACGCTGCCGTTCCGATTGTTTGACATAATCCTCCACGAAAGAAAGTGGAGAGTTGTCAAGAACTTGCACTTGCTCGGTAAAGCTAGCCAGCATACCCTTTTCGCCAACCCCCAATGGCTTGTTACGTCCGGGTGCAAGCATTCCGAGATCTTCATCCAGCATACTATTAGCAAGCTCATCCTTGCTGTAGGTTGACACCTCCGGTGTACTGGACGAGGTATTGTGGCCATAGTAGCTCTCCACAAATGTGAGATTGATCGGTACATCGTCACCAACCATGTCACCGTCTTCATCATCCATGCGGAATGGCGTTTCCTCAGCCCTTTTGCGAGACGGGTGAGCAAAGGCATCTTCCGTCAGGGATCGCAACATGTCAATAGGCATAACCTCGGTGCAATACTTGACTTCTTCTCCCTCCGGAAATGGAGGCTTAAGTCCGTTTACGATCGCGACGAGCGTTTGCGTGGAGTCGGCACAGCTTTCTATTAGCAGCAATTTGTCATGAATCTCAAGATCCACAGCTTTTTCGCCGCCTACACCGCCCATTTCTACGACACAGAGCGTAGCCATGGCAGAAGATATGGTGATGACCGAGACATAGCCCATTGCAGTGTATCCTACCAGGTGACGATCGATTGATTCTCGGCGCCTTCCAGACCCGTGTCTCTCAGATGGGGGCGCAAGGTTTGAAACATCGTCCACCACCATGAGATTAGCCTTCTTGATTTCAAGACCGGCACTAAGCATCCCACCATTGGGCAGAGCGGCTTGTAACCTGGAGTCTGTGAGAACCACCAGAGCCCGGCTTTTGAGCCCCAACGGATTAAGTCCGAGTGCACAGTCTTTGAGTATGATATCAAGCCCTAGCGGCGGGCCTTGAACAGCAATAATCTTCTCCTCGGCAATGTGGACAATACTCTGAACCATTTCCTGTGCCAAAACCTCGGCAGATGCATTTTCCGGTGCCCGCATCATTGACATCAGGGTTTCAACCCTATATTCCACCCGCAGGTTCCAAAACTTAAGCTTAATGACGGGTTCCGGGTCGTCGCCGACCATCCTAACCATCAGCATCGGTTTCCCTTCATCCGCCTTGTCGTAAATCCTCCTCTCAAGCCCTTCGCCAATCAATTCTTCCTCGCCGTTCCGCCGAACATTCATCTGCATCACAGCGAGGGCAACCAAACTAGGTAAGGAAACATGGGCAATTCCTATACCACGCATATGCGCTTCGAGCAGCCCAACCCCGAGCCCGACATTGACTTTTCCGTATAGGGAATCGACGTTTAGTAATGTGAGAAGTCCAGGTCGTTCATCCTGCGCAACAAATTCGGTCACAGTAAGAACTTTCATAACTTCGCCCCCCAGCTCTTTTAACTTTTCGCCCACCCCAATGTCCCCAATCTCCACTTTTACCGCCCCGACACCAATCCGGAGTAAACTACCTTGTTCCCTCTGGCGAAGTAACGTGTCGATTAGAATATCATCGTCTGCCTCGTATCGGTCCTTGCTCGGCGTCAAAAGCTCCAGCAATCTCCCTAGGTCTTCCTGCTCTGGTGTGCCCAGGAATTCGACTCTTGTATTTTCAACCAGGATATTCGCATCGATCGGCACTGAGGGAGAATCCCAGGGGAAAACAGGGCAATAGATAGCAATTTTTTCCACACTAAAGGATATGCTACTCTGGTCACTGGTTTCACTCCGTATCTTTAATGGAGAGGCCTCTAGGCCTATCTTTCCTGTTGTTCCCACAACCTCCACCATCAAGCCCCCAATCTTACAATCAACCTTGGTGTGGATAACAGGCGGAGCTTCGGAAACGGAGCCGCCCTTATCCGGGGATTCAGCGGGTCGGCTTTTTGCTATAGTCGCAGTGGACGCGGAAGTAGAGGCCATAACACCACCAAATCCTCCGAAAGCGCATAGAGTCTCTTCCAAGTTCAAGAGATCTAGCTGGAGCTTAAGAGGAAGTGTTATGACGTTGATTCTTTTTTTGACTGGGCTTTGGGATATTACGAGGGTCACGTCGTTCTCGGGAACAGAGCTTGTGGTCGAAGGAGGGTGGGAGCCCCGCCTCCTGGGCTTGGCTGCGATCGCGGGTGGCTGAATAAAGGATAAATAGTCGGTTTTCTCATCGCCCAAAGTGACCGTTTTGATATCGATTTTTGTTGTTGTGACATTCTTTTGCAGAACCTTGTGCGAGACCTTGATTTGTCCTAAAACGCAGCCTAAAATCAGATGCTCGTTGGCATCGCCCCCGGCCCCCCCTCCATCCCCCTCTTCGTCATCCTCCGTAATGTAGACACCAGCGAGACTCTGGACCACGCGTAGTCCAATAGCACCAACCATAACCTCAAGACAGAGCCCACCATCCGTAGCCGTATCGGGATTGTTTGTTGTTTGTTTCTTGCCCTTGGGCTCCTCAATTGGCTCCTCTGCAAATGCGGCACCGAGTGTCTCAGAAATCATTCCCAGAATTTTGGCGGTCGCTATATCCGCGACTATATCAATATTACCAACGATAACCTCAATGTCCGGATGTGTCTCCCCGGATAGGTAATTCTTTGGATGGGTCGGATGATGTGCGTCCAGTATACGAACTGCTGGTTTTCGTGGCGTAGGGTTCGCAGGCGACAAGGGGGGAGCAGTGGACTTCGAATCTGGGAACCCTGATGAGCGAGAAGCATACATTGAGAATGCGCCAGGAATTGGAGGATGACTACTGTCGCTCATATCCGATGCCACCCTCAGAGAAGAGGTAGACTCCACCATGGAGCTCGGTATCCCTGCTGGCGCCCCAGCTCCCTCAGAAAGTGAAGGGAGAAACACCTCTACGGTGTTGAGGTCGAAGATCTTCTTTCTTAGTCGCTTCTCAACTTTTTGGGGCACTGCTTCAGAAGCCAATCCGGCAGTTGGGACATCTGGCGACGACTCCGCAGCCTCGGAGACGAGGATTCCAATGCCACCACTTAACAATTTGTCTAACCTAGCATCAATTTCTTTCTCATCAACCTCCTCCTCGTCCTGCTCATCCCGTCGGCGATCGACTTCCTCATTACGCTCTGGGGGTAGTGAATCATGAAGGACTCCGCTTGTGGCAGAAAGATAGAGGCTTCCGGCTTCGCTATGTGTGAAGAGAGTCGATTCGCTCAAAAGTCTACTAGTCTCGGCATCCATCTCATCGTCGCCAGAGCTGTTGCTATCGCAGTCACTCGAGCACGCGTCCAGCTGGGTTACTGTTGGGTCGGGGTCTGAAACGAGTGATTGGACGGAGCCGATGGGGAGGTGGACAGGGGACCGAGGCTGCTCAACAAAAAGAGCATCAGGCGCAAAGGGAGCACCGCCCTCATCCTCGCTGTCTTCGTCGTACTCGTCGAGCATTACGCGGGGGGGTTGGGACGAAGAGCCTAAAGGTGGGCGGGTCTTATTGGTGGAGTGAATTGGTGCGAAGGCAAGCTCTTCATCTGAGGAGTCTTCGGGGTCAGCCAGCATACCACTGCCGGGAAAAAGGCTTCTGTCAAGGCCATCTCCTTTTCCCCCTTGCACATCTTCATCCGAATCATCAACAATTACCCCCCGGCTCCGATGAGTCGGCGGATCCAACGAACCTTGAGGCGAGGCTGGCTTGGAAGGGGGTTGCAGATTTGGGGTCCTAATGGTGCTGGTGGATGCCGTTACGTTGTCGGCCGAATTGCTCTGAATGATGGTATCTATACTCTGTTCCATACCCCCCTCCGCCACCTCCGACGTGGCTCCGAACATGGCACTCGCTTCCGGAGGGGATGGCGGTTCGAATAGAGAAGGGTCGGAAATGATATATCCCCTGATATTTTCCAGGGTAATGCATCGCTTGCCCTCTTTACGTCTCTTGGCTTTTATTTCAGAGACCCCTGCACTATCTGCTGGAACAATGTTGGTGATCCCCTCAACATCCATATCTTCCATTTCAAACTCGACACGTATTTTATCTCCTCCCCGATCTTCGGGTGCCGTGGTTTCTAATGCTATCGTTACCCCTCTGATCCGGACCTGTAACCTATCACCGATACCCTTGAAAAGGTTTGCAAACATGGTCGGCAAGCCGATGCTCGTTCCGATCCCCAGCTCGGGCTCTTCGTCATCCTCAGAAGTCGAACTGCTAGTAGTAAGGTTGGAAGCGGCAAGTGGGTCCTGATAGAGTGAATGCAGGAGCTGATCCTGTTCACTTAGGGGCTGGGAATGAAGAAAGGAGTGGGCTAGGTCTTCTGCAGTAGTGGGTAAATGGTGTTCCTCGTCTTCATATTCAGAATCCTCTCCTCCATCCTCAGTGCTGGTTGAATCTGGCTTTCCCGAAAAAGGTGGGGGCGTCGGAGGTGCCACCGGTACCACAGAAACGGCAGCTCTGACGTCGGAAACGACAATTTCTATCGAGCCAGAGACGAGAAAGTTTGTTGGAAGTGTGACGGTCAGGGTGCCGATCACGGCCTCGTTTATGTGGAGTCGGGGGGGTATTGGCAATTTAGCAAGTTGTTTTAATTTCTAGAAAAGATAGAAAGAGTAAGGGTCAGTGGTCACTCCACGCTAGGTGGGGGCAAGCAAACGGGCATGGGTCGTTATCGGCATACATCTACCTTGATGCCGACATCTTTCAAGATGAGAACCGAATTTCTACCGAGAGAACCCTCAAGGTTTGACAAATCTCCAAGAGTCCGCTCCTCCAGAAAATCGAATCGACCAAGAATGTAGCGAACTATCCGTTTCTCCCACTGACTAGGCAGGGAAATTGGAAGCGAGAACATCACGGGCGGTAGCGAATGATGGTGGCAAAGTAGAAAGTCTCTAGGCCGCCAAGGAGGGGAAGGAGGCGAACTTTGGTGCGAGGGGAGGAGGAGGTGGAGGAGGAGGAGGAGGAGGAGGTGGAGGTGGAAGGGAGGGAGGACAAGGCGGGTATCCTACTATTAGCGGTACTGTGGGTAAGTATGTGAGGGGAAGAGAGGAGGGGAAGGAAAAGTATCTATGATGCGATTTATTTATGCAGGAAAGGAGAGAGGTTTAGAAGCGATAGGCGGTTGTATGTAGAGGAGGAAACATGCAATAGGCTAGGGAAATTACAGAAGTAGAAATAGAAAATGGGGGGGGGATGGGCGTGATAGTCGACAAGGGCTACCGCCTCAATGGGAATGGGGTGTATCGGTACCCTATCAAGGTGCTATAATGGACGAAGGGGCCAGTAAATTCGGGGTTGAGCAGGCTGACAGAGGGGATATGTAGGCAGAGGTACTGTGCAGTACGGTGTTCCACGATAATGCGTACAGGTATCAGGAGAAGAGTAGGCGTTTCCGAGTCACAAACGAGAGCTTGTCTCTCGTCGATTCTCGCTTCCGCCCCGCTCGCTACTGGCGGCGATGAGGGGGGCAGCCGCTTGAACACATTGCACGATTATGAAGCTTGGTGAATTAGTTGTAGGGGGGAGGAGGGGAGAAGAGAAGGGGGAGAAAGTGGATGTATGCTGGGGGGACACTGGCACCGTACCAGTGCAGTACCAGCGGTACGGCGGACCAGGAACCTTGTGGTGTGGCGAACGGGACGGGGGGGAGGGCGTGACTACAAAAAGCGTGACTGGTGATTCTCATGATGCATTTCCGCTGAAAATGTCACAAAACAGCAGCAAAGGAAAAAGCATGGGTAAGGGCTTTCTGAGTCATCATGTAGAACGGCTATGCCTGTGGGCTGGTTGACGATGGCTCATCGCGAAGGAATCCATTCTGCACGCTGACTCTCATGGCCTGTCTGGTCTTGGTCCGCAGGACATGGAACGAGTGGCGCCGGTATGACACCGTACGAAGCACTGTACCAGTTATTTCAGGCCTTGCCACAAGTGCTCGAGTACCGTACCAAGCACGTTCTCCTATCCTATCCGACTGCCCCAGAAGCGGTCTGTATATAGGAATGGTTCTGCTGGCCATCAGTGCCTGGTGTGATGGTTTGTTCGCCCGATGAAATCAATCCACCGTACCCTCGGGTATAGAATGTACGCTTGGAGGACATTACCGTATTCTGGGTGAAAGGTATCCTGTGTACTAGTACGGTACAGGTACCGGTATGCTCGTACTTCCGGAACCGTGAAACCTCGTGAAACCCCCCACCGGCGTCAGGTTGTCGGCGAAAATCGGTCAATCGGCCCCCAAGATACCATGATGCGAGAAGGTGAAAAGGGCGAGTTTGTCACCCTTGCTCAAAAAATCATTCATACACCATACAGGCAAGCCACAACTCGAGTCCACAATATCCCTACATACCACTGTCTCCTGTGGCTCCTAGGACAAATAATTGAGGTTTTCATCATTAGCGAGTTGCCCATGGTGTGCACTCGTATACGGAGGTACAGGGCATAAGTTCTGCAGGCTACACAGGGGGTGAGGGCAGCAAACCTCGCTTGTGGAACCTACAAAACTTATGCCCTGTACCTCCGTAGGGACGAGCACAAGTATCATAGATTTGGTTCGACGGGTTAACAGAATTTCAAATACCAGTTAATAAGAACCAACATGTGTAATATCATACTGTGTCGGGAAAACGCTATTCCCCCCTGGGAGATTCTGTCTCCGAATCCGGAGGTTACAGGGTTGATGGAGGGAGAGAGAGGATTCCACGAGATTTCACGGCAACCCCATCTTCTCACACGCGTTGAGGCTCTCCCTCTCTTTCATCATCCCCTTCCCTTCCCACCCAAGACGTGTTGCCCTACAGGCTAACAGCAACTGTTACCCGCAAGTTGCCTCCCGCAAAAATAAATAAATAAATAGAGCTCCAACACCCTCCAACCCTAACCCTGCGATAGTCATCCTCTCGCTTCCTCTGCCATCGCCAAAAATCTCAGGTGTTGTCGCCGCCGCCTGTTTTTCTTGGGGCGAATTAAGTCAAAGAGACAAAAGCTTAACAAAGTCCCCACTTCACGAAAACCCCTCGCCTTATTAAATATTCACCTTCGTTATCCAACTCTCTCTCTACCCTTATCTGCCTTACCTCCCATAATTCCCCAATCCCTCACCCAACCCCTCCGACAATCGTCACGTCTTTACTCGACGGTAGCAGCCACGTTCCTTTCTTCATCCTGTTTGTCGCTCTCATTTTGACCGTCCCTAGCGGCCAGACCTAACAAACGGCTCAGGTCTTGGGCGAAAAGGGAACAGGAGAAACCAATTTTTCGCAAGAATATTCTCTACCAATGGCTCCCTCGAATCCTCCACCATTTCGTATCCCCTCCGATCCCTCATCAGCTGCCGCTCCCTTCTCACCTCCGGCCTCGAACGTCCCAAGCAACGGTCTTTTTTCTCCCGGATCAACACCTCAGGGACCTCAGCGCACCTCTTCTGGAAGCACTTTATTTGCGGGCATGACCCCAGGGCTAAAACCGACCGCAGGAAAGTCCGCCGGCCCCAGTAACGGGGGCGGTTTGTTTGGCGCTGGTCCATCATCTTCGTCTGCGCCTATTTTCCCCCTCGCTGCCCCCGGGGGAGCTGGCGGAACGACCGGTGGCAACAAGATCCCTCAATTCAGCAAACCTGTCTCCCAATCAGCCTTTGCGGCCGCTCCCCCGGCAAATTTTGCACGTAAGGGGAATGCTGGATGGGGTGGGAATAGACTCCCGTCTACTAACCGTGATGATGATCGAGAGGCTGGCTCCCCAAGGATATTTGAGGACGAATCCCGAAGCGAAGAACCCACCCAACAGGATGAAGATATGGATGGGGAATATGAAGAAGAAGAAGAGACCAGTGTTTTTTTTAACGGCGACGGCGATGACGAGGCCGACGATTCCTACGATGTTCTGCCAGAGAGTTCGGCCGGTAAAGATCGCAAGGTCCCGTATGGGACGGAATGTAAGATCAAACCGGGGATAGTCCAGGAACCTAGTTCTATGATTATTCAAACCGAGGAAATCATGATGGAATTGCAGAACCTTTTGTCACCGGCTGCTCTACTGGATTACGATTCAGAGTTGGACGAGGAGGATATGATTATGGATGTTGATCGCAACGCACCCCTACCCCCCTTCAAGAAGGAAGAATATCTTACCCGTGCATCGAGGCTTTTCCTTGATACGCTTGCATCGAATCTTCCCAAGGGTCAGGCCAAATCACGTCTTCACAAGGCTTACTACCTCGCATCCTTGCTCCTGCCGCTGCACCATTCCCGAGCGAACGTGGTCGAGACACTAAGGAGATGGCTTTACACGCACAAACAAGCTCCAACAAGAAAGGAGCTGACAGCGTTAAAGACTTTCTACCCCAATGCTGTCTACAACCATTCATACTGGAAGGTTCTTCTGCGGCTGATCCTTCGCGGTGAAGTTCAGGAAGCTATCGATTTGCTTCGCTGCGCGGATTGGGATATGCTGAACGAGAACAACAATTCCGTTCCAAAACCAAAAATTGGCGATACACAAGAGCCCACCTGGGATAGACGCTATAGCAAGGAGGAAATTGAAAGTATCAAGAACGCAACGACTTCCGCGATCAAGCTATTAAGTAGCTGCCCCGGGCTAGCTCGTTCATCATACGCCCCTAGTTCTGTGGGGTTCTTCCCGGCAACAGGAAATTCTCACGGCTCAAAGGGGGATTGGCGGATATGGCAGGGAAAAGTGTTCGCTACCGCAGAGGATTTGAGGGTGGGAGGTGAAGGCGACGGTGAAACTACGTTCGACGAAACTGATGATAGTTACTACGAAAGCTTTCATCCACGGAACGGAGGTTCATACGGCTTCGGGATTAGTATGGGGAAACCCAAAGAGAGAAAAACACCAGTCCCTGGTGAGGTCAGCAGAGGCCTCAGGGCAATTTACGATGTTATGAGGGGAGACCGAGAAGCAATCCTCGCTCATACCGAGAAATGGGAAGACGCGGCGCTTGCGCTAATGATGTGGGGGGTTACAGACAATTCCGACGATCCGGATTTAAGCACCGGAGATGATTCGGAGGAAGAGGACGGCGATGAAGACGGCGTATACGACGATGATACCGGGAAAGCCTTGAATCGAAGACGAAGAGAAAAGGACCTAATTAGACTCTCAAAAGTGACGGAGCATTTGGTAGAATCCGATACTCCTCTCGATCCAACAAATGAACTCGAGCTTGCAGCAGGAGCATGTCTAGTTTGGGATCCAAACGTTGTTGTCCGGGTTATGCCCAAATTCAGTTTGCTTGTGGCCAGTGCTCTTGTCGAGATATGTGGTGTTGCAGGATCGATCCAGAGGGGAAAGATCGGGAGCGAGGCGAAGAAGAGAGGAATGATGGGCGGCTTCGACGAGGACGAGCTTGCGGTCTTCGGAACGACCCGAGGTTCTGGAGCAGAAGCTGAAAAGGCAGATGGCGTCGTCAAGGAATATGCGGCAGGGCTGTTTGGTGTAGAATGGGTTGACAAGAAGGCGCAGGTTGAGGGCTGGGAGGTCGCAGTGGGTGTTTTTCACAGAGTGAGGGGTGGGCGTGAGATGTCGGGGAAGGTTGGTGACCACGAATCCTGCTAAGATAATTCAAAGCTGACTGATCCGTGCGTAGTTACTCACCCAGCTGGAGCTGACGTCGAAAGAACGTGTTGAGAAGCTTCTCACCTACTGTGGCGAAAACAATCTCGAAGATGAGGCTTCAGAAATAGCGGCGGCAAGTATTTTATCCAATGTTGATGTCGCGAAAAAATCTAACAAAAAGACAGTCCTTTGCAGAACGCCTCTCGGGCACCACTTCCTACGGCGACAGTCTCCACTTCTTCGCCCTCGCAAATGACCGCTTCTCTCTCCATAATATTCTCACAAAGCTAACTACCTCCTCCCTTCTCCGCTCAACTCCTTCACCCGCCCCCTCATCACTAGACCCCGTCCTCTCTAGCCTCTTGAAAACTCCAACCTCAATCACCTCACCAATCCTCCGCTTCGAGCTCTCCGGCTATGCCACCCTCCGGAATTTTTACGAATCCCGTGACTCGGGCGACCATCCCCGTGCCGTCAAGGCACTAGTAGCTGTCCTAAAATCCGCCGGCGAAAAGCTCGACGGCGGTGTCTACGACGCGGACTGGGACTCCGCTGTGGAGGAATGGATGATAGCTGTTCTCCTTGGCGAGCTAATGCCATACATCAACCCCAGGAAGCGCTACCTGGGCATGCGTGAGGCCATGGACGTGCTCAAGGTGATTACGGACTTTGAGTGCGTCCGCGGCGACGTGTGGCGGCGGGCGGAGGAATTTCTGCAGCGGGTACTCGCGCACAAAGATTCTCGAGGTGATGGTACCAGCGGTGGTGGGAACGCCGGCGAAGTGAACGGGATGATGGAGAGCGGGTATATCGCCGGGAGTATGATTAGTAGCTGGGAGAGCGTTCGCGACGGGATTGATTCAGGACTGGTTAGTGCTGATGCCGCAGCAGGAACAACCCAGCGAGCGTGGGACTGGAGGGGGGGGGCGGAAGGGTGGAAAGTCGCCGACATCATCCGCGTCGTTAGGCTTGGCATTGCGAAGATTGTGGCTGATGCTTGGTTGCTGGGGGAGTAAGTAGTGTAATCACTATTTGGGTTAGGGGTTTTTGTAATCTTAGTCCTTTTCTTTTCTTTTCTTTTTTCATCGAGCGAGCGTGGGACATGAAAACTTTGTTCATTTATTATTAAATTTCTGAAATATCCTCCTTTCCCTCCCGTTTCTCTACCATCATTCCCCCCCGCCCCTCCGTTGCATTTTAGCTTTCCATTTTGTTTGTCAGGTTAATTCTTCATGTAGTCTAAGTCGCCAACGACGCCCTGGTGACCTAAATTTAGAAGCACGAGGGAATGATTCCTCATCACTTGACTAGTAAATAATGCCTGGGGCACTTGCTACTACTGCGCATTAGCTATTAGTTACTACACAGTAACATGATATCCAAAAGCCCACAAACTCCCACCCTCCCCCATCCCACTCTGTCCGAAACCACACACCCACTCAAGCAAGCCCAAGTTACCGGCAGCACGAGTGCAATGCAGACGCGAATTCCAGCCGCACCGGCGAGACATGTATCCTACGAATGATAACCCCCGCAGTAACAGAACCCTGCGGAATTAAGACTGCCGATATTTATATGCTGGTTTTCTAACGAGAGACCGTATTGGGTAGTGGCTCTGGTAGCAGTCCAGGTTCTGGGAATCCCCTGGGGTACGGTGAGTTTTCTGAGGAGGTGGTATTAGTAGATGAAGGGTCCATGTAGGATATTTGGGCTTTCAGAAGTTAGGTCCCGGTTCGTTCTGGTGCGGTGATGTGGGGGGGAGAGGTTGGTATCGTGGGCTAAACTATGGCAGACGCCAAAAGTCAGCACGAGAAAACTCTCATTTACCTTGCCGTGTTCGGGTACTAGATGTGACTGGAAGAAGGAATAATGGTAGCCTGATAATAAGGATTTTTGATGACGAGTGATATGCCATGATCCTGTCTCCCAAAACATGCACATAATCGTGAACGTAGACAGGCCCTGGACTAACCCAAAGACATGAGGCAAGTGGGTACCCATATCTCAACATATTATCGTGGAGCTATCGTGACAGGGCTGACATATTTCTTGTCTTTTGTATTTGATTTTCATGTCCAAGGCACCACCTCATGCATCGGCCAGTGGCCGGAGCTCCTTGAGTCCGGATGATTCGATCTCGCGAGTTATTACTCCATATTTTAACCACACTTTTCGATATAATTTAGAATCCCACAACAATCACTCAACGGCAAGCGACGTTTGGAGTTCGGCCCCTCAGAGATTTGACAGCCACTGTGTGGGAGCCGTCTGTGGTCGCCTGTGGTGGCTTGATACGTTGCGCAGCCTAAGGCACCTGCGGTCCCCGGCAGCCCATCCTGGGGGTCCCCTCAGGTAGTGCCGTCCGTCCCGTCCGTAGCTGAAGACGGACAGACTGGACGGTTGGGTTCATTGTATACCACAATCTAAAGCTCAGCAGGACGGGGGAGGGGAGTAGCGACAAGAGTTGTCTTCCCTCACAGATCATTAGAACCACCACAAGGTAATCGCAATATCCCCTGCGCCCTTCGATACCAGTAAGTAAGCCATATGTCGTCCAGAAAATTAGCGCAGAAAGTAAATACAACCAGCTACATCCTCTATTCGCCTCCCTTGCGTGGTGTATCCTCTCTCCATTCAAGTGGATATGGCCAATTACTTTGGGCCTTAAGCAAGATAACAAGCGCAGCACGTTCATTGTCAGTAGATTTATTAGCTTTGACAATAATACTATCGTTAAAAGTGCCGTCATTGCCATTAGGAAGGTTTTTTCTACGAGGGGTCCTCGCTAGAACCGTGCTTGGATCTAGGCAAAGTTCGGTGTGGCGACAGCGGACTTTTCTTCATCGTTTTGCTAAGAGAAGTTAACTTTACCAACCACTACGCATCAACAACCGGATCATAGCCTGGACCACCCCCCCAACCCCCCCTGTCCCACCCGTCCTATTTGAGAACTGTTCTTAGGACTGAGCACAGATGATGCGTGGCTCTTAAACTCTACCAACAAAGGGGATACCTACAGGCTCTTTGGTGGAAACGGCACATTGGAGGTCAAATACCAACCAGAGGTGGATCTTCCTCCAATGGTGGATTTTTGGATCGACACGAACACATCTACGGGATCCAACTCTTCATACGCCATGATCGTCAACACTGGCGGCTGCTATAGCTACACCTCAAGTGAAGACCCATGGTATGCCACCGGCAAGTCTGAGCACCCCGAGCTCGTGCCGTATTAGGTGCGCCGGAAGCGACCAGTTCTCAGTTGCTGGGAAGCCAAAACGTGGCATCTTAATGGTAAAGATGTGGATGGCTCCAAGTTAGATATGTTGCCTGGTCTAAAGCTGCACAAGTTCTGGGTCAAAAAGGCTTTCCCGTTCGAGTTTGGCATCCCACGGGTACTCAGCGTGGGTAAAGCCGCAGGGCCATCTGCACTCAAATCAGCTTTCTTTGCTCGGGCCCCTGTTTATATTCTGGATGCGGGCGCATCAACTATTGTCAAGGACCTCGAGCGTTTGGTGTTGGCTAGTTGGGTTAGCAGTCGGAATGTCCTACGCGACACAACCACATACAATAAGGAGGGCGTGGAAAACCTCGCCGCAGGACCGGGAGGGCCGGTGGAAGCTGCTGCCGCAAAATTCGTCCTTCAAAGCAGAGATGTTGTCACCTTGTCTGTCCGGATCCTTATTTCAGTCCCCGCAATTCTATTTTTCCTGGTTATTGTCCGGGAGAGCTTGCGTTGTGTGCACGGCATTTAGAGTCCAAAAAATAGTCCATATCGCTCGAGGAGAAAAAAGAAGAGATTGCTCTGCCGGGCAGTTAACTATATTGTGGGTTGGACATATGGAGTCACTCATTTAATCCGTATACCCTTCAGGCATTGAGGAACAAATTGCCAAAAAACTCACCTTGAGAAAAAGTTCTGGGGAACAGTTACCTAGAGGCCTACCAATGCTGACCACAAATAGCTCGGTGGGTGATGATTTTCCAATATTGAAGTCTAAGGATCTGGAAAGTTACTTGGGAGGAATGAACTGACTTACGTTTCTTAAGAGCTAAGGTCGCTGGAGCAGGGGAGAGAATGTCTTCTGCATTTGGTTGAGAGGTTTCCACATATATTTTCTTTCGTTCTAGCGCTTTTTCCGAGCAATCTTCCTCTTCAACCGTGGTTAGCGGTAGTTTCTCACGCTTTGTTTATTCCTTAATCAGATTCTCGATATCTACTGTGTGTTACGAAATAGTTTTCATTTTCCATTTCTATTTTCATCCAAGTCGTGTCAGTGGTCCCGTTTGGTCTTAACGAATTAACACCTGTATACGATTACCAGAAATTACCTCCCTCAGCTTATGGAGACTATCAGTCTTAGCAATAGCATCGTACCAAAGTTGAAGAATGTTTCGTCGTGAACGTAGCGAGAGCATCTCTTTCCTCTATCAATTACCGATTGGTTCCTTACAACTATCTACCTGAAGTGCCCCATTCAATTCCCCCAAGGTCCGAAATTCGGAATGCACTGAGGCTACAATGGTTTATTGAATAGCGTGTTATCTAAGCTGCTGATGATTTCTTGGAACTACCAGACCATTACCGGTGGGGCGGATCGATGGGGAGGAGAAAGCTCCGTTATGTCGGGGATTAGCTAATAACTAGGACAGCGGTAGAATTGGTAGACTAGAGTAGGGCTTCTCTATGGAGAAGGTGTAATCATAAAAATTGTCTTCTTGCTCGCAGCCCATCAAACTTGCCTTGCTAGTTAAAACATTAGTATACGTGAAATATCATCAAATCAGCCTGATCATTCCCACACCCGCCTGTTCTCCTCCATGCGTGTCCCCGTTCCTCTGCTTACCCCCCGTGATCACAAAGGAAAGACATGACCACAGAATCACCTCCGTAAATCATTCCAACCCCAGAACATATGCCATCACTCGGGTAATTCTGTAAACTTCTACAGTCAACCGCAGTGGGCTGCCCACTTCCGACCACTCACATCTACTCTTTGCCCGTGAATTCTGATTGTCCGTTGACAAATTAGCCTTGCACTAACGATCAATAGCACTCAATCCTCCTCATCACCCGGCACTTTCAACACCTCCTAAAGATATTTCTCTTGATCAAATATCAATTTCTAGCATATGTTCTACTATGTATTTAGTGGGGTTGGCAGAGCACGGCCATTATGACCGAAGTTTTTCCTGTTCGTTGGTGCGGGTTAATTTCGTCAACGGACCATGACAATTGTCTGTTTCGGCAGACTCCAACTGGTTGTGATATTATGAGATTGCCTCCTGGGCAAGGCTGTCCGCATGGTATCATAATGGCGTTGTGGGGTGGCTGCTTACCTTCCAAAGAACTAGTCTGCTGAATTTAATTGATGATCCTGGTACCCAGGTGTGGCAGTGAGCTGTTCACAGAGGTGCTATATACCTCGTAATGTGATTTATTCACTAGGAATGGGATTTATCGTATCCCGCCGGTTCATTTATAAAGGTAACTTTCTCCCACTCGCGTGTGCTAATATAGGGGGGAAGGGAGGTATGAGGGAAGGAAGGAAGGAAGGAAGGAAGGAACCAATGCTACATCCTACGCAGCCTACATTTGTCTCCTGGAATAACCGCGCCCAAGGACTAGACCCTACATACGAGATTTAAAAGAGCACTGGTGTGCCGGGAATTGCGAACTGCGACAACGAGCAGGAAGCTGGCACTATCATAACTCACCATGTGCACACAAAATACTCTGCTAAGCTCTACCCGGTCACTCTAATCTCACACTTCAATTCCTCGTCTCGCACAGGCTGGGCGGGCGTCTTGGAATTATATGTGGGAATCTATTCCCTACTGTCTAACTTACAGGCGCACTATCGCTCCGGTGGCGATTACTCCGGGATTACTTCCGGGCGGTAACCCCACCTATGGTATTTATGATAAGCTCTTGTGAGCATACGGCGATGGTGTGACGGGGATGTGAGCTTTATCATGTCGTGTCACTCACACTTCGGTGGGGCGGTGGGTTTATCAGCACGTGGGAATTAGAGTTCCTCCGGTACACAGTATTACAGCATAATGCCGCTTCCGTACTAGAGGGTGTATTATAGGTGGGGGGCGATAACGGTGGATTCAATTACGGGCTATTTGGACGCGGGGGTCCGAGTTTCCTGCCCCTACTTTGTGCTATGAAACTTCGTTCTTGTAGTGGGAATTACCGCTCTTGGCTTGGGCTAACTATGGTTCTAGTCATCGGCGCGATGCAGCGGGTCCCCAATGCAATGGGGGGCCGGCTGGTAATTGAGGGCTCGTATTACTGCTGTTCTTTGGTTGGTGCTCTGGGTGCGGGGTTATCACTGATTAAGGGTACCGGATTTGGATATCAGAGGCTTTGGGGAATGGTGGTTCTGTTTTCCAGTTTGCCTTATGCATCGTGCATTTACCTTTTCTTTCTAGACAAGGCATGGTGCCTGGCATTTGAAGTCAATAGTGATACATGACATTGTAATAATATTATTAGAGAAAATGAAATTTGATTACGTAATACGTACAAAATTGATAGGTTGGCTAAAATAACCTTGAAAATGACCGCGCATGGGTATTTTGGAATTTTACTATCTCTATGGACATTGCTCTTATTGAAAATCGGAAAACATAGAGCTAGAGAGTACTGCTATCAAACCATATACTCTTAAAGGCCTGTTTATGGTTGGAAATCATCGGGGGTTGTTGTGTTGGTTTTTGGTTGATTCCAAGTGCCTGGCACCGCGGGGCGTTAAAACCAGATTATCACCACTTCCATAGCATCTACCCATCGCACTCTGTTATTCGACTCTCACCATCACCCAGGGTTAACCCCGGCCAACAAAATCTTCGAAACCTCAACCTGCCCCCTCAAACCCGCATTCCTCGAAGCATTCAAAAGCGCCGTCTCACTAACCCCGTTAAATCCCAGCCCATCTCTCCTCCTCCGTAAATACCACTCGAGGACGTCCGGCCAAAACATCCCCCAACGTGCAACGTCCATCATGGGTGCGTCCCCTGATGGATCGCTGATACTCAAGTCCGCGCCTAACTCTATCAACCGCACGAACACGTCCTTGCGAGAGCCGGCGACTTTGTGCAGCGGTGCTCCACCCTCTTGATTAACGGTGTTAACGTCCGCGCCTCGAGAGACGAAGTACTCTAGGTAATCTATGGGTGTTTGACGGCGTGCGAGGTGGCGCACGGCGAGGTGTACTGGGGTATTTCCGTGTGGGCCTGGGCTGTTTATGTCCATACCTGCGGATAGGAATAGGTCTAGGAGTTTGTACGCTGATTCGGGGATTATTCCGTCTGGCCGGTTAATGCCTCTTATGAGTCTTGGCCCGCCCAGGCATGCCCAGTGAAACGCTGTTGTGTGCGATGAGAAAGTGACGTCTGCGCCACGGGAGATCAGCAGTTCTACGATATCGACGTGGGATTCCATGTGTCCGCTTGAGTCGTAGTAGAGGCGCCTGAATAGTCGTATTAGGGGTGTGTCTTGAAATGAACCTCTGGGGAGTTTGTGGTTTGGATCTGCGCCGGAGTCTAAGAGGATTCTCACCAAGTTGGTATGGCCGGAGTATATGGCGTCCAGCATCGCAAGGCTTAGTTGGTCCTTGCTAGCTCCTTGTATTAGGTAGTTTAGTAATTTCTCGTCTCCGGATTTTGCTGAGATGCACATAGGGGATGGGTTTATCGTGACATCGTGGTCAAGAAAGAGCTTTACCATCTCGATGTGGCCCCACTTTGCGGCACACTGGAGCGCAAGTTCTCGCTCCCGTGCCCCAGCAGCGAGTAGGAGTCGTGCGGCATCTACCAAGCCGAGCACGCCGCAGCGTACCAATGCTGTGCCTTTCCCTTTCCTCCGTTTTCTAGCCAGTCCAGGTACGGTTTCGGTATCAGCCCCCGCCTCGAGGAGGAGTCGTAGGATCGTGAGATCTTCCGTGCGGATGGCGGATTGAAGCACTGGCTCGGATACGGATTGAAGTTGGCTGATGGGTGTACCGGTGTTCAAGATTATTCGCACCATCGGAAGGTGGCGCCTGGCTACGGCCCAGTACAGGGCTGAGCATGTGCCGTCACTGATCAATGCGCGTTTGTGGAGGGACGGCGTGAGAACTAAGACAAACCTATTGCTGGTTCGGAGGAGGGCATTAAGGGCGGGGGTAGGGAGGCTCTCGGATATTAGAAATATCAATTCGTTTGGGAGGTGGTTGATCGACATTGTGGGCATAGTATAGTATTGACCTTGGACGGTTTTAGGGGCAGTGCACTGTGATTGAGCAAGGTCCGCCGTTTATCGGAGTTTTTCCGGAGGGGTAGGGTAACTAAGCTATTGCGAAACGGCGACAGACCGGGGGAAAGAGTTGGTTTGGTAGGGGTGATGCTAGGAAGGCAAAAGGCAATGGTACCGGTACCGTACTCTTTATCAAAATCTGCCGTGATGCATATTTCGTACGCCCCCAAGAATTATGATAATAATAATAATATTATGATACATGATTGTCTTGGATGAACGAGCTCGCCCCACACTGCCGTTGTTCTAAAGCCAACCCTAACCCAGCATCGCATTCTACACCTCTGCAACCTCTGCATCCTTCCTATACTGACCCTAAACGAGATTATCCTACAAGTCGTCGCCTACAGATTCTCTGAAGGCCTGAGTTCTCTCCTCCAAAACAACCGCCGCCCCCCTTCTAAAGGAAATGCTTACGCAAAAGCTCTGCTCGGTAGAGAGAACCTTCAACGTCTGAGTTAAAAGGCTCTTTATTCTGCTGCATGTCGTAGTGATATACCGGCGGGCAAGAATCTGCTAGATAATGGTATTCTTAGCCCCGTATCCACTGAGCCCCTCTACCCTTGCTTTTAACTCCGCCAAAGCATTGCTAGCCTGTAGCATGGATTTCAATGCTCGAACAAGCCCCTTCCTAGGGCATCTACTCACTACCGATAGTATGAAGCGGCATAACAGGAAACAATTCTCGTCAGTGATCAAGCCACACAACTTCGTCACGGACCTCCTCCGCACGCTACTGTCAACTTCGACCGCTGGCAGGTTGTAGCCTGCCTCCTCCGCAACCCCAAGTAAACCCTAGCTTCAAGGATACCCACTACCCAAGCACACTATAGCTTCGCAAACATCCACCATCGAACACCACTTAACACTACTGTACAAATTGGCTACTTGGGCATCGTGCGAACGCTATTGGATGACGAAAGGGCCGACCCGGATCCTGCTTTCGGGGAGCAGATGGCTTTGAATGTTCCTGCTGGGCCTGGGGAGTTGGGGATTATGCAGATGCTATTGGAAAACGGGGAATCAGTGGAAGCTTGAAAGGTGGCTTTGGATCCACAGCTTAGGGGCTTGCTGTGCGGAATGGACATACAAGTGTCGCAAAGGCTTCGCTTGTGAGCAGGGCGGAGGCCGGCTAGATGGCTAGAGCCTAGGAGAGCCAGCCGGGGAAGAGGTAGAGCGAGGGGCCGGCTTGCGGTGTTATACAGGACTACCTGAGATGGGTAGAGCAATCAAAGTGTTAGTAGAGTGCGGAGATAGTGAGGAGGGGTACTTGGAAGGCCTGTTGCACGGTGAGGCAGCTCGGTCTATGGAAGGCACTCGAAAGGGGTTTAACAAATTAGTGGGATTTAAGATAATGAAAAAATGATTTTTCCTTTGATATTTGCGCACGTATAAGACGGTCTTTCATTCGCTGGGAGTAATTGAGAAAGTAAGGAGCAAACTCGGCCGGAGCAAACATTACTGGAGACGGGTGGTTTGAGAAGGTATAATAGAATTATTGGTAATGATACGGGTGTCCCGTATTTACCTGTGTAGCACGCTATCCCCGTCCAGCCTCCTTTCTCCTTATTCGGAGACAGGTCCTCCTGAGAAGGAATAGCGGTTGCCTGACACGGTATGGTCTGAGCCCTGTAGACCTTTTTTCTTCCGATTAACCGATGGTTGCAATTCTGTTGCCAACCCTGGGTTGATGCGCTGATAATCAGAAATTGCGGGTTACTGCACCGTACATGAGTGAATACGGGAGTGTCAATAAGCTAAAAATATATATGGAAGTGATAACATTAATGACAGCGTGTAGCTCCTTATTTTTCTGTAACTTTCGCAAATGAATCTCTAAGGCGAGGAGCTCCCTCGGTCGTGCCTTGTTTCCCCTGCTTTGTTTGATGTAGATGCTGACAATCATAAACAATGACTCGTATACTGGCCCAAGGTTTCCCCAAAGTAAACCCGGCTTGAAAGCCGGCAGCGTTTTTTTTTCCAGTCGTGCACTTATCGTTACATGTGCAATCTCTGACCTGCCCTTAAACCCCATCTTGCGTGGCCTTCTCTTAGTGTGATGCTCTCTCCGTGGTTGCTTGTTTTGAGTCTGTGAAGATCTTGTCGTTTATTGCCCCCTCGTCCTTCCTCCCTCTGGCGGAAATACCTCACCCGAAGTTGCATTAGTTTAACGCATTCACCCCAGCAGGACAATGCTCCCAGGCTTTGAATTCCCACCCTCCTCTTCCACATCCACCTCGTTTCCTTCCAACTTGGCAAATATAAGAGTTAAAGAAACGTAGCACAACTCTAGGACCTGACATAAGGGCATGACATCGTGGTCTCGGCAATCTTGATTTTCCCAGGTTCTCAAGTTCAGTTCCCCGTGGTGAATGATCAATTCATCAAGCGCGAGTGGAAAAAGTGAAAGCCCCGGAGAGGAGTCAGGGTGTTGTGTGTTTGAGCAGAGACGGACGAGAGATACGATGGGTAGTTTCTGCGAATCAGAAGGGGTCTGACGAAAGAATCGAGAGAAAGAGAGAGAGCAGGTTTCACTCCAGAGAGCACACCCCCTCGCCGCTTTTACCAGCATCACACGAGATCTTGCTCACCGGGTGAGATAGTTTTGGCAACTGTTTCCGCACAGGAAAAAAATGCTGTAGCAGTATAACTCACTGTATGAATATACTCCTTCATATTCATCGCTGCTCTAAGTCCTGCAAAGTGATGCACAGGTAAACACTTGCGCCCTCGTCATCAATGTTGACTTTGCTGAATTCATTTCAACAAACTGAACCTTCCTTGAGCCCCCTCTTCATCCCGACACGCAATACATGCATGAGCTTCAGCAAGCCTTTATACAACAGTCGTTCGTATGCCTACAATACCCTGACGTGTCGTCGTTCTGGGCTTTTTGCACCCGATTCGATGATCCCTAAGATCGAGGAATCGCAGGATTCGAGTGAGCTATAGTGAGAGGGGACACGCGTCGACTAGCTTTGACAAATACTAAGATACTCCCGAATTTAAAATCAACCCGTGCGTCCATCTGCCATCATAGGATTGAGGGGCCATTTCCAGAAGCACAAGAAGAACTTGCGCTACTGGTAATACGCCTACAGCTACAGCCTTGTTCATCACTATACTCGAGTACACTGAGGTCCGCAGGCGCAGAGGATCACTCCCAGCCTTGTGCATTGGGAAGCTTACAAATCGGGCCGGGTCTTTAGCGTCGATGGTCGAATTTGACCTAGGAGTGCGATACTGGCTGATATTTTGACGTGGACCGAATGGTGTTTGCTTGACGCAAGCGGGGGGAGGTTTTTGAAGACTTTCGATAGAGTACCTGTGATCACAAGATCATCGCAGGGTATCAATCAAGTTAATTATTATATCATACACCCACCGTGGAGCAAGATTCGGTGCCTGAGTTGTTTAATGCCTTGGACGAATGGGGGCTGTTGGTTGGTTAACCCTATGGTGGGTGAAATAACCTTATCAATTTGGAACAGGGGTCGAGCATCCCAATACCGCACCTCACAAGAACACCTCTCACATCCCCCCAACACCTGGAGGCCAACTGAGGAAAAGGCATCAAGCCAAACTACGGAGTTTCAGAAAGAAGCACTTTTTTTTCCGTAAAAAATGCGAAAGGCTAGCTTAATTCAGCGAGTGAGCACATATGATAGATCGGGATATTCGGATTGGAGGTTCAGCTTCTGTGCTTCTACCGTACGTACCAGCAATGCAGTATTGTAAGTTGCCAGAACTAACTGTGCACAACAGCATATACGAGCAGACTTCATAGACCTACTAAACCATCGGATTCTACTGCCCGTTCTGTGAAAGTTTTTATCGATCGGGGTCTCAGGCACATAGCAAGCCTCTCCATATTCTGAATTTATCCAAGTGGTATTAAATTTAGTTAGCAGGTGGTCTTGGTCTCCGTTTTTTGTTCAGGTGGACGGATGGTCTTGGCAATCCGTAGTGCATGTGTTCGGGGGCCACTTTTTCTTTCTTTTTTTTCCCCTTGGCAGGCGTGATAAACTGTGGGGTGGGAAAGCAGGATGCCTGTATGGGGAAGTTGGGGAAAAGGGAAGGTGGTGTTGGAAAACGCATCTTCAAAAGTTTTCAAGTTTTCCCTGTAGGTGAAAGCCGATGTGCGGGGATTTTGTGATGCCTTCAGAAATGAGGGTAGCATCTTATGCCGGCATTCGTCGTCCATTTCTCCGCAGAGATATTGGTCATCGGCCTTGGACAATCGGATGGCCAGCGGCAACATATACTACTTTGGGGCGTGCAGTACCGGGACTGCCGGTAGGGTGTCTGATAACCGGCACCGGCATCACACTCGTCGTGCACCGGCACTGTACGAGTGCCGTAGAGTCGATTAATGTTAGTTTTCTTTTTTTCTTTCCTTCTCCTTTCCTTCCTCTTTTCATCCTTTGCCATGTCGTAGGATCTCTTGGAATCTAGTGTCGGATAGCCAGTGGTACAAGTGTAACCAGCGTGGGTTTGGATTATGCCAGCGGAAACCAGCCCGTCAGCCTAGGGTAGGTTTAGTTTAACGAGTTACTGTAACAGAATCGCGAATACCGATTGCCGGCAATGAGATACATGTCCTGAGGGCTGCCCTCGCACTGTGTCAGGGGAGCGCCAAGCCTTCTGAGAGGCTCTTGCCTGCGAATCCGGGGATCACAGGAGATAGTCGATTTCTAAGAGATTTTACAGCAGCCCCTTCGTTGTCTCCTGAGGTACCGTGGTTCGGGGAATGGAAAGCGCAACCGGGCAAAGAGTTGGCAAGGGCACTTGTGTGCCTTTAGGGTTTGTAAGCACGTAGCACGGGACAGAGAGTGCATCTTTTGTTTTATTCTACAAGTCACACGTGGTGCTGCGATTGTGTCGATGCTCTTGATTGGTCATGCTATTCATATCGCAAGCTTCCTCAAGCTATGCAGAGGAGGAGCTGTAGGATATTCTGATGGAGTATCGCAGAAGCTGAACTAACTTTATCCTCCCGATCGCGAAAGCACTCTCACCTTATGGAACGTGAATGTGGGGGGGTTTTCGCTGCCAACGGCTGCTGCCCAAGTATCCTTGCCTAATGCTTTGATGGCGAGTTTAAAACACACAAACATACAAACCTTCGCGTCGACTTCCGCAACAAACTACGTGGCCTCGGCTGTTCTTACGCCTGATATGCCATGAGAGCTAAACAGGTAATGCGTAGACTGACAACTCCACCCCCTCCCGGGACATCATCACCATCATCACCACCCATCACCATCATCACCACCCATCACCATCACCATCACCACCACCACCACCACCACCATCACCAGGGCTGCCACCACTCAACGGCTACTCTCAAGTCCAGTGCTTTGTGCCTCTAGACCCACTGCGCATCCTTCCTGATAAGATCAGCCCCTCTAACAGGCATATGCAGCCCCATCACAGGGCTCCTTTCCCCTTGATTTTCGCAGGCACGGGGTGAATGAACTTCTCTCAATTGATAGCTCGATGGCCGCCTACCGGTATCTGACATCACTGTATCAGGGTCTATCGGCTGGAGGGCTGGCCTTGAGGGGTAGTTGCATTTTGCGTCTCAGCTCGATCCACACTAGTTGCCAGATACCGTGTTCCACATAAAAGAGGAGGAAGAAAAAGGACGAATCAAGAGATACACAATCACCTAGACGAAATACCGGTAAGCCGGTTGGGGAATTCATGTTAACGGGTAAAGTCTGAAACATATACCTTGTCTTTTCCCTTGAAGCTTTTAAGAGTATCTGAAACATATACGATGTTCTGGCGGTATGATATATGCTATACGCAACTCTACTGGTGGGGCTAGGTTTTGGGATTTGGGATTGCTGGATTGGCATTGCAGATTGCAACGTTTGCGGTTGAATGGGGGTCACCTGCGGATTGTCGAATTCTGAGCAAGTCTGGGTGATCCGTTCGGGAACGTTGAAGAAGGCAGGAGTACCGTATCCTTCTGCAATCCTCGGAAGCCGGAGTCTGCTGGGTGGAAGATTGTGTGCTCGAGTACAGTGCAAGTGCCGAAGCTATTTTCCTGACTAATCCCCTTGATTGTGAGACAAGAGTGGAGGGTTTTTTGTGATACCGTCTGAGAAAATCAGATCGATACACTCCCTCCCGACCGGTAGGTTGCACGAAAGCACCAACAAAATGCAAGCCTTGTTTCACTCACGAGTCGCCACAGTCCACGGTTGAGGAAAAAAATACGATATCACAAGACGAAAGCGACGAAACATTTAGGCAGCTTTGCAAAGTGCAAGTGAGCTGTCGCAGTGGCTTTAGCGACCGCCATTTTCCCCCCACATCGTTTGACCTTTCTTTCCGTTTTTCGGTAGCGCAAAAATTAAAGTTCGAAAACATTTAAGTCCGCCCTTTTTTTCCCCTTCCATTTATCCATGCCCCCCTGCTCCTACACAACCCTTTAGCAGAATTCAAAAAGTGAAGCGAGATGGACTCTGAAGCTGCGGCAAAGCGACTTGAATCTTTGAAAGAAGCAAACAAGGACTCAATCGGGTTCATAGAAGTATGTCTTCTTGGTTCACTCGGTTTTAATCATCCCTAACGCTATCCCTTAGGAACTATTAGAGGAGAACAAAAGCCTCAGCGACACTCTTGCAGAGATGAAAATAGTCTACAATAGCATGGTGGATTTCTGCCGAGACAGAGAGCTCTTACAGTCAAAGTTTAAAGAAGCCGAAGGTCGATTGGTACGCTGCAATCCTACCTGTCTGAAATCCAGCTAATAGGGCAGAATAAAAACGGGTACATTATCGCCCTGGTTGACGGTGATGGAATGATTGTATGCTTGCCACCCCCAGCCCTGAGGAGCACTAGCTGACTTTATAATTGATAGTTCACAGAAGAGTTACTAGCTAAAGGAAAATCCGGCGGGTCAGAGGCTGGGAAGCTGCTTATTCAAGCTTTAATTGAAACATCTGAAGCAGGAAATACAGCGGAGGTCCATGTCATGATTTTCGTCAATATGTACAAGCTTGGAAGCATACTCCAGATTTCAGGTCGAGTTAAAGAGGCCAAGAATTTTAAAGATTTCGCAGCGGGATTTATCCAGGCCAAAGAACACCTGTATTTCATAGACGTCGGGGATGGAAAAGAGATGGTAGACAGCCGAATTAGAGGTTTCATATACACCGAACCCAAATCTCGGCTGAACCAAGCTAATATGATTAGCGGAATTGAGCTGGCATTTACAGAATTACAACTGCCAGAAGGTTGTTCTTGGAGCCTCGCACGATAATGGATACGTTCGAATCCTAAACAGCATAGCGGCCACAACCCACGAGAGTAAGGTTTGCTTATTGGAGGGCCCCCCGTTCGCCAGCGAATTTCATTCTCTACCGTTCACTAAACTCAAGTTTTCTCGCATCTTCGATTCCCGGAAATTGGAAGTTCTCCGTCCGCCCCCAGGGCTACCGGGTCCGTCTAGGCCTGTAGAACCGCCGGCCCCGTACCCGGTAACTTACGCCACAGCAGCTGTGACACCGGCCCCAGGAGCTACGGCGAGGGCAACAGGCATGGTTCAGATAGGGCCCGGGAACAGGAGCACCGTAACTCCGCAGCAGAAGACAGCGATGGCCAGAATTAAAACTTTACAACCGCCACCTTGCAACGACCATTACATCCTCGGACTGTGCTGGAAAGAGCCATGCCATTTCTCGCACAAGTATAATCTAACCCAGTTGGAGATAGAGGCGATGCAGAGCAGGGTTGGCGCTACTCGATGCGAGTTTGGCATAGGATGCCGGAACGAGAGCTGCTACAGAGGCCACTCTTGCGTCTCGATCAGGGACGGCAAGTGTACTAGGCCGAATTGCCCGTTTTTGGAGAGCGAGCATCCAGAAGGCGCTCTCGTGACGAGGTGGGCTCGCTAGTGCCGGTGTGGCGTGGAGTGGAGTGGAGTGGAGTGGTCGTGGTGGCTGGTGACGGTAGTAGTGGTGTGGTGGTTGTTCGAGGCGATGGCGATGAGAGAGGTATTAGGCAATGTAGGAAATTGTCGAGCTGGGGCCGTGCGCGTAATGCGCTGACTAGCTGACCTGAGGAAATTCATTTCTATTACTCTAAAGCCTCTGTTTGTTTTAACGTCTCTTTTGTTCCTAAAATCCGAGGGTTTGATTGATGGCTGGACGGGTATTGCTTGTTGGAGACGGGACATGTGCAGTTGTATCGTGCAGTACTAAACGCACCAACTATGGGAAGCCTGTGCCCGGTCGTCATACGCCCTCACTCGCTCGGCAGTGAATACTGCCCTAGCTCGGGTGAAAGACAGACCAACCAGAACAGCGTGAGCACCGGGGTAATAGCGTTAACATCTCAGTCTCCCAAGTCATGTACAGCGTTCCCTCCATGTCCATCCATGCACAATAATTCACCACCGCCACCAACGAACAAATCCAGTACGAGAGAAAACCAAGCCTGAGAGAATAAACAATTTTTTTCTCTCGAAAACATTGCAGTAAGTTTACAAACAAAAAGAAAAGAGGAGGGGGGATGCCGGTATCACGGCCCGGAAGAAGGCGCAGTAAACTGCCTCTGGTTAGTAACCACCAAGCCAGCAACACTAGCACTAGTAAAGGTGGAGATCGCGCCGGCGATCAAAGCGCTCAGCGCGAGGCGGGAGACATCGCCAGAGCGAGTCGGGGCGATCTGGGACAGGATGCCAACTGCCGCACCTAGCGAGCCGATATTGGCGAAGCCGCAGAGTGCGTACACGGCTATGAGGCGGGAGCGATCAGAAAGGGTTTGGAATTGTGGGTCTGATTGGAGGCGGGTGTAGGCTACGAATTCGTTTGCTGGGGGGATTATGTTAGGTGGGGTGGGAGAAGAAGAAGCGGGGTAGGGAAAGGGGGGGGATTATAAGGTACCGATTAGTTTTGTCCCAATCAGTTGGGAAACTTTATATATGTCATCGCCTTCGCGCGAGACGCCGAGGAGGAAGGATATTGGGTAGCAGATATAGCCCACGATTAGTTCCACTGTTAGGGGTGGGTCGTTGATGTTCAGGTATCGGCCCCACCAAGTTAGCAGTCCGTTGGCGAGGCCAAGAAGCGCGAGGACACAGAGCAGGGTTGCCATGATCATGCCAGCGATTTTCAATCCTAGCCAGGCACCGCCCGCGAATGCGTGGAGGCCGTTGACGGAGGAGACTTCGTCGTCTTCTGGGATCACGACTTTTCCCGCCGTGAGGCTTTCCTCCGTCTCTGGGTAGCGTAGCTTGGACACGGCGAGGGAGGCAGGGATACTCATTACGCAGGAGGATATTAGCGCCTGGGGATTCACGCCCATGCCAATGTACGCTACTAGGACACTACCGGCGATAGTGGCGAACCCACTGGTCATGACCTGATGCAATTCCGCCTGCGTGAGGTGCGCCACGAACGGGCGAATTAGCATCGCACTCTCGCCCTGTCCGATGAAGGGACTTGCCGCGGCGACGACCGCTTCCGCGCCCGAGACCTGCATGCTCCAGAAGAAGAAGACGGCGAACTTTCCGATGAACCATTGCAGCAGGCCCCAGTAGTAGAGGAGTTGCACCAGCGCGACGAAGAAGATGATGGCCGGGAGAACGCCGATGAGGAAGTACGGTAGCTTCGCTACCTGCGGGGATGTCAGGAATGCCGTCCCGTCGCCGGCGAAGCCGAGGAGCGAGCGCGCGAGCTCGGATATGAAGGTGAAAATGTCGAACCCCGCGCCCGTGCGGAGCACGAAGAGGGCGATTATGAATTGCATCAGCATACCGACGAGCACCGTGTGCCATTTTATCTTCCGCCGGTCTCGGCTGGTCGCTGCGAGGACGGCTATGAATACCACTAGGCCGAATAAAGATACTGCACGGTTTTCGCGGGTGTTGTTTAGCGATTCCTCGCTGATGAAGGAGCCTAGTAGGAATACCGAGATTACTAGTATCGCTGCGGCCGCCGTGCGGAATTTTGGGGGGATCGCGGCGACGAGCGGAGTTGCGGTCTTGGACCAGAGGAATTTGGCGGGACGCAGGACGTGGTGTGCTGGTACCCAGAGGGTTACTATGCGCAGCGTTATCATGAGCCAAAGCAGGAAGGGGATGATCCAGTTTTTGTCGTGGCGGTGGAGGATGAGGGATGCTATCCACCATCTATCCCATCCCGTTCGTCCGGGTCGTTAATGCCGGGATTGGTATGATACCGGAGGCTAGGAGGAGAAGGTAACGTACCCCGTAAACAGAGCAAAAATAAACATGTGCACAAAAGGCTTATATTTCCTATAATATACTCCCACCTTTCCCCGCTTCCTTCCACTCACCTCGCCAGTACTCCTCATGCTCCCGCCCTCGGCCGCATCGTCCCCCTTCTCCGGTGTTCCTCCCAATGCTGCAGCATGCCTCTCCACATCGTGTGAGAATTGCGGGGGAACGTGCTTGTCGTCCGGGTTGGTGCCGATCACGTACGAAGGCTCGGAGTCTGGGTTGTGCGCGGCAGCCGAATGGTGGAGGTGCGGGTGGTGGTGCTGGTTTTGGATGTCCAGGGCGGGGTCCGGGTGGTGTGCTTTTGGGGGTGAGGTTGAGTTGTGGTCTTCTACTGTGGCTGTAGCAGACATTGTGGGTGAGTGAGGTCACGTTGAGTGATTACCTACGCCCTTCTTCAAAGTGTTGAATTGCGCAATCGATCGTGGCGGAGACGATACCGTACGTTACGATGGAGGTGAAGAATGGCGGACGATCCCAATGAGAGGAAAGTAGAAAATGGAAAAGGGGTGTGGGGTGGGGTAAGAGGTATATATCTACTCCATTCTGCATATCCAAAGTGGCACACCACCCGATGTCTTTTTCCTTGAATTTTCTCTTCAATCGGGATAGTGGTACAATTTTTCCCAATTTTTTTTCTTTTCAGAAAGAGATTGGCGTCGTGCCGGTCATTCTACTCGTTGAATGAGCGTATCTCCCCATGTTTGGATAAGTATGTGAATCGATGAATGGAGTGTTGAATTGGTGAATGAGGGGGGAAGGCGCCTTCCCGGGTTGGGGCTCGGTGCCGGTACGTGGTCCATCCGGGGCTACGGAGCTACGATGCGGTAGATAGCGGTGGCGATGGGATTGGTTCGATTGGGAGAGGGGAATTGCGATATTATAGTTTAAGTAGGAGTGTTTTGGTTTAACTGAGTTGATACAAGTAGAAGCTAGACCTGGAATCTGAATATCGTACTGTACCATTGAGGCTCATTTGCCAGTATTGAGGTTTCCTATACGCCAATTCACCCGTCACCCCTTTGCACTTCTAACCAAAGCTTGCTCGCTTCACTGAGCCTCTTTATCGCCAATCCGCCCTCACACTGCCGCAGAAAGCCCTCTGTATTATACGATACCGGGACTATACTTATCGACCTGGCGGCTCCACCACTATCATTCTATCCTTTGAAGAAAAAACAAAACAAAAACTGGTGGCCTAAGGCCGATCTCCAATTGAGCCCAACCGTATCCAATTGCATCCAATTTAGGGTTACACTGCAATACCATGCTTTCTTTGCAGCTTACATCACCCGGGCATCAGGTGCAGGTGGGTGTTACTCGTAGCTCCCGTCCTCGAGCGAAATGCCGGTATGATCTGTCGTTGATCGACACCCCTGCGGCGCCGGTCTTGGCCAATCACATTGGGGCGATAAAATTGAAATGTCGTACAGCGGTACCTAAAGAAGGGTACTCGAGTACCAGAACTGCACTGGTCGCATCAGTTTTGGATAACGGCTCCGAGATTCGGGGGTCCAATTCGGAGGGCGTGATGGCGTTGATATAGCATAGCTGAGGGTTGTGCTGCTTAGGGGCGTTGGTCCGTCCGGTAATACGCTACCGGTATCGTACTGTGGGGTGGTCAAATTGTACTCGTGCTAATAGAGCTGAACCCGGAGTGTTGAGAAAATGGGGAAAACATCCCTCCCGTAGCGGTAAACATTTCGTAATCGCGACCACTACTGTAGGCTGAGTTTACCTCAGCTCACTGCAGCACAATATGGGGGTTGCTTCCTTACCGTATCGGGTGGCCTCGGAAATCCGGTCCCTTGCCAGTCCTGCAGAATTTGTGACAAGTCTGGGTCTCCGGGTGTATATTTCAGACTTGTACCGACAACTTTACTTGGAGGGAACCCTTGTAATCCACTTATCTCCGCCAGCACTGCAATCTCCGGATTCCGAATTAAGAGCTCTTTAGAAGGATTAGAGTTTTTCCTGACACGGTATAAGGTATAAGATCAACCCACTGGATCTGTTGGATCTCATTAACCGGTGTTCGCAGTCGTCAACCTACCGGAGACCAATCCTATCGTGGGGTGGGGGTCTGATAATCTGGGAGAGTGCTGTGAAAGGTTTCACAGTACTCGAGTACCCGAGTGCTGGTACGGGGGGGTTGTCGGAAAGTCTGTCGAACTCTTGCAGCAAAACTAAACTCCGCCAAGAGTTCGACAGACTTTCCCACAACCCCCTGTACATACTGCTTCGGGAAAGTCCTCCTTTGGGAAGGTGCCTATCGGTGGTGAGCTGCGATACACACGTGCCAATTCAGGACGAAAGGTACGGCAAGTTGCGGTATCATATGCACAGCTTCCGTATTGTACTTGCATCGTGCGGGGATAAGAGAAGTGTTTCTACTGATATTGAACATTTTGTCCTGGTGGGGGCGAGGCGGGAGGGTGAGATTGGTAAGCTAGGATGAGTTGGAATTGCCGTGGCGGGGTGGATGATGGGATGAATGATTGGGGATGTTAGTTGATAGTTGCGAGATATCGTGGTTTTGAGTGGTGTGTGCACGCAAGCTGGCGGGGAGGCTGCCCTTCTGATCCCTCCTCTGCTCCCCCGCAGTCTCCGTTATACAAGTAGTACCAACTCGCTTATGAGACAATGCCTGGCATATCTCTCCCCCGGCTTCCTCACCGCGCCACGAGTACATGTGCAGCTACTTTTTCAATCCCGGGTTCTAGCACTGCCGTTCGCTCGGTTATAAACTCTCCGGCTGAAAACCCCCGACGGAATGATCACTACTCGTCATGAGTAATCACTCGAGTGTCACTGCATTAGTGTGACACCGCTGACCGCTTAGGTGCGGTACAAGTACTTCTCGCTATCAATTGACAGGCGGTCTCAGGAGACCTTATTCCCTTAAGGTTTACTACCGCCACCTGTCGGTAGTGTTCTCTGGACGGATGGGCCTAGAAAACATGTATTATACGGTGTAATGTCTGGGCAGTGTATTTGAGACTTTAAAGGATAAATTTCGGGGGAGCGGAGCTTGGAGTTACCTATTGATGGCCAAGGTTGCATGTGTGGTCATGGGGGTTACTCCCATCGTGTGTTTTAAGATCTATTTTTTTAGGTTCTCCCTACGGATCGAATTGATAGGGTCGAAAGTGTCTATTACGCAGGTAAGGTTCCCTCCCTCTTTGCTGTACGCCCGTGAAGGATTGCTTGAATTGGGCATACAGTTGTACGCCCTGGGTAACTCTATCCAGTACTATAAAAACTTTGTCTTTGCGAAGAGTAGAATACCACATCCATGGTTCCCCTTCCGACGGAGGGGATTCGTGACTGGTACATGGGTATCCCTCCCCCCCCAGGTATCTCGGCCTGTTTGTCTACCCGTTTCGTCAGGCACCTACAATCTACTGATGTCTAAATCGGTACACCTTGACCTGGAATCCCGATTTTTTAAAAATTTCCACGCATGTAGTACTGCCGTGATAGGTCCGGGGCGTGTTATCTTCCCACTGGTTTGCTCTAGATAGGGTAGGTAGGTAGGACCGAACAGAGTGGGGGCCGGGTAGCTGCTTCTAGTGAAGGGAGCAAATGAATAAAAAAAGAGCACTATGGAGGGAGCTACTGTGGAATACTTAGACCCTTGCAGTGTCTGACGTGACGGGCTTATGCAGCGCTTGGAGCAACAATGGTGGTTGCTTTTCGTTGTTGGTGATGGGCCAATGAGCGATGAGGGGCACAGGGTTTACCGTAGGACTCTCCACTAGGAGCTCAAGTTCACATGGTTCGAATTGGACTGGATTACGATAGATTTGAGGAGAACCCTGGAGTGAGTAGTTAAGTGTCCGTCCGCACAAGATTGATTAGTTATGCGTAATATGATGTGGGGGAGAGCCGATGGGAAGCAGGGTGAGTCAGTCACTCAGGTCCACCTGAATAGAATAAGAGGAAAGGCTTTTTCAGTGACTGGGAAGAAATGAAAAAGAGCGAGTGTGGGAAGGAATTATTTCAATTCAGCTTTCTCTCCCCTTTCTCCCCTTCTTCACTTTTCCTCGTTAGCGCCACAAACTTGAGCCGCACTTTAAATAGATCGAACTACAGTACCGCAACCCCACAACCGAGCGAACCAACTGCACGTTATGGCGGATTTGATAGATATCGATATTGAGAAGCAGACATCTGAGCATTTGAAGAAGCGGGAGGCGTTGGTTTCTAAGGAGAAGGAGCTGCGCCATGGTGAGCCTTCTCCCAATGAACTTCGAATATCATCAATCTAATGCATATGCTAGACTACAAATTCCGAATATCCCTCTCGCCAACGGCGAAACGTGCCGCAGAAATAGTTTCCCGCATTAGAGAACACGAAGCCGAAACAGTATGGACGAAAGAAACCGTGGAGGAAGAAGGGGACGTATACCCCGGTATGATGTTTACTCTTGCCAAGGACCGCATGGAGAAGACTGAGTTATGGAGGATTGTGAAGAAGATGCCAAAGGGGTGTTTGCTACACGCTCATTTGGAAGCTATGGTTGATAGTATGGCTTTACCTTCCCCCCTCGTTGGTGTGGGATGTTGAGTTGCTAAAGGAAGGTTAGTGGAATGGTTGTTTGGCGTTGCATTGAATACGCCTGGGATTCATATATATTCGGATATTCCTCTCACTACGCCGAAGGCCTTGGAGAAGGCGAATATTCAGTTTACGTATTCCGCTACTACACCGAAGGCAGCCGGGGGGCTGTGCTCGCCGCAGTATGAACCTGGGAGTCTAATCCCGGTCACTGAGGTTGCGAATTCGTTCCCGCCGAATTTATTCCTGACCGCACATTCGGGAAATAAGACCTCCCGAGAGGGATTTCTAGAGTGGATTATTAACCGTACCACCATCACTCCTGAAGAGAGCCTGAGGCACCACGAGGGGATGAACATGATTTGGGCGAAATTTCAGAGCATTTTCCTGGTTATTCAGGGGGTTATTTATTATGAACCTATTTACCGACAATTCGTATTACCCCCTCGGATCCTTGGACGGCTTAGACAACACTGACATTTGCAGGTCCGGCACATCCTCCAACACCTCCACCAAGACGGCATTTTATGGGTCGACCTCCGCATAGCCTTCCTGATGACCTTCCGGGCCGCCGAAACCGGCGCCGTACTCCCCCGCTCGGACGTCGTAAAGGCCTTCTCCGAAGTGGTAGAGGCTTATAAGTCTTCCCCGGAAGGCGCCGGCTTCTGGGGTGCGCGCGTGATCTGGACTACTATCCGTCGGTTCGATCAAGAGACAATAGTAGCTAGTATGAAAGAATGCGTGGAAACCAAGAAGTTATACCCAGACGCGATTGCAGGCTTTGATTTAGTAGGGCAAGAAGACCTCGGACGAACACACCTAGAGATGCTCCCGGAGCTATTATGGTTCAAAGAGTACTGCAAGCACCATCGTGTCGACATCCCGTTCTTTTTCCATGCCGGAGAAACACTAGGAGACGGGAACGGCACCGACGGGAACCTCTTTGACGCGATACTACTCGGCACCAAACGCATCGGCCACGGCTTCTCGCTGCACAAACATCCACACCTCATTTCCCTCGTTAAGCAGAATGACATATGCGTTGAAGTCTGCCCAATTTCCAACGAAATCCTCCGTTTGACCTCGTCGATCCTGTCACATTCGCTACCGGCAATGCTAGCAAACGGGGTCCCCGTTTCCCTAAACAACGACGACCCGGGAATCCTCGGACAGAAGACCACGGGAAGCATGACGCACGATTATTGGCAGGTGTTGCAGGCGTTTGATAATGTCGGTTTGGAGGGACTGGGAGACTTGGCGTTTACAGGGGTGAAGTTTGCCGCCTTTGAGGGCGGGGGGGTAGGTGTTATGGAGGGACCAAGAATGCAGAGGATGGAGGAGTGGTGGAAAATGTGGGAGGTGTTTTGCGAGTGGATTGTGACGGAGTTTGGCCACTGGGAGAGCAAGTAGGATTTGTTGGGGTTGGAAAGAGGGGGTGAGTGATCAGAGGTGATTGGGAGGGACCATTCAACATCGTCATGCATACCATCCGGATTTCCTATATTCACAAGGTTGAATAAAGTATAAATAAATAGCTAAATAAACAAATGTTCAACCGTTTGCTCGGTGAGGATGTGATGTATGGTGAGTGGCATCTCGAGCCGGAGAGCTGCTGAATGAAATTAACTTGGGCAGCGATGGGAGCTGCATTGAAATTGCTGGTCTGCATAAGGGATTTCCTGTTGCCACCTCACTGTCTGGTAGTGATAATGTGATTCGAGTGATGAGGTATGACCGGCAATTTTATAGTTTCCTGATGGCTGCGAAGCTAAGGAACCTTCATTAAACTAGAGTTTTTGCTATATATAAGACGTGTGTTGCGTGGTCCCGTCGCTGGCAGCACTGCGCCGTAGCCTGGGTGGTAGATGTACTGTAGGTGGGGAGGCTGTTCAAGCTGTATTCTTGTGCTTGAAAAAAAGACTTTGATATAGTTTTTTCCTTTTCCTTCCTTCCATTCTCTGGTGCACATCGTTTATTTGTCGGCGGTGGTCGGACTATACGTTGATTGTATGTATTAACTTAGGTTGCTCGGCAGTCTCTGTTTTAAAACATTCTCCCCCACCGGAACCTATATTCATGATTTTGTTTATCAAAGGACTTCATGTAACTGTCTCTGGTTGGCCTGACTGTAGAGTGGAAAAACCAAATCGGAAGTTGGAACAGGGACGAGCGAAGAAATTTATGGTACCTATTTGGTTATAAACCTCGTTTTCTCGCTCAAGACTGCCTAGGGGAGAGGACAGCAGAATGTAGGAAAACGGTCTAACCAGCACATTCTGATCCCTCCACTAGCCACCGCGCGGATCCCTATTCCTGTGCACGCTTCTGACGTGATAGGGGAAAGATGCGAGATCGCCATCAACAAAGTAGTGCGGTCCGGTAATGTCGTGACTTGACAGGATGTCAGTGGGCTGGGTTATGGGTTGGGGTTTCGTTGCTGCTGCACGGTGGTGTGCTTATGTGATCCCCTTCGTGATTGGAATTGTTTGGGGAGTAGAGGGTAGCGAGAGCGCTTGGTTGTGGCTCTGTATTATTTATCGCACTTGGGGGCTTTGGCGTCGTGGGGCCAAGTTTGGTGGGAGTGCCGTATGATATGTCTGATGCGATATGGAATGGGTTAGGGTTTTAGGTCTGAGGAGAGGCCTTGTGTTATCATGGGTGGTGTTGTGTTAACTATGTACTCGAGTACTGATAAGTTAGGTGTCTGAGTAGAACTACCGATATTGCGCCGTAAAGATCGAGTTGGTATCCTCTCATCTGGGAGTACTGGACTGGTCTGCATTCAACGCTCGAGGTAGGGTTACTCGTAATGTCGAAGCGGCTTTGAGAAGGGTTGCCATTTCATACCACCAAAATCTGGCCCTCTTGCTTGGATCTGGGCTGAATACAATAGGAGCTCTCGTTTTAAAATGCCTTGACACTGCCAGCACCCACCGCAGGCCGGATCGGAAGATCACCGATACAGGCGCAACCGGCACTTATTTGACGCAGGTTGGTTACCGTGCAACAGTACAATACAGCACATCCCACCTCCCCGCAACCCCACTTCCCGGCGACCGACTGCGGATGGCCACCCACAACTAACGCCAGCTTGAAAACTCATCTCACAGAATTCCCCTACCACCCATGTTTCGGCGAGCCATCTCATCTCTTGCCTTCATCTCTCCATTCTCCTCAGCAGCCTCCACCAAATCAATCATGACGTCGCCGCTTAAACGCCCTGTCAAACTTGCCTTGATACAGCTTGCTACCGGTATCTCTTCCCTTCTTTTGGGTGAGGTCTGTATTTTGGCTGATAGCACGTCAAACAGGAAGCGACAAGGACGTGAATCTAATGCGGGCGTCCGAGAAGGTAGCCGAAGCCGCGAAGAACGGAGCAAACATCGTTGTCCTCCCGGTACCTTCTCGCTTCAAATCAATCCTTTCGAAATGCCCCACAATTAACGAAATTTAAAACGAAAATAGGAATGCTTCAACTCCCCTTACGGCACGGAGCACTTCCCAAACTACGCCGAGCCAATCCCGACCCCGACGCGGCCCTTCCCCACCTCCGAAACCCCTTCCTACACAACCCTCAAGACCCTCGCCTCCACGCACAAGATCTATCTAATTGGAGGTTCAATCCCAGAACTAGATCCCGAAACCTCAGAACTCTATAATACCTCCTTGACCTTCTCCCCAACCGGCACGCTCCTGGCGACGCACCGGAAGATCCACCTTTTTGACATCGACATCCCCGGGAAAATCAAGTTTATAGAATCGGACGTACTGAGCCCCGGTTCAACGCCCACATTGATAGGGACGGAATACGGGTCTATAGGATTGGGCGTCTGCTATGACATCCGCTTCCCTGAACTTGCCATGATCGCGGCGAGGAAGGGCGCGTTCTTGATGCTTTACCCTGGAGCGTTCAACATGACCACCGGTCCTCTTCACTGGGAACTACTGGCCCGAGCTAGAGCTGCGGATAATCAGGTTTATGTCGGCGTCTGCTCACCCGCGAGGAGGAAGGAGGAGGACGGGGAAGGGTATACTGCATGGGGACATAGCATGATTGTAGACCCCAATGCGGAGGTGGTTGTGGCCACGGAAGAGAAGGAGGGGATTGTGGAGTGGGTTTTGAAGCCGGAGAAGCTCTCGGAAGTTAGGAAGGGGATCCCGATTACCGGACAGAGAAGGTTTGATGTTTATGCCGACGTGGCGGTTGCTGGGCCGACGAGAGGTGATGAGGAGTGAGCTGACTGTTGGGGGCTGGGGGGCTCGCCCATCTAGCCTTCTCCTTTAGCTGGGGTAAGGAGCTATTCTTGCTGTAGCATTGGAGACTTGATGGTATACGGTATCAAAACTCACTGCCTAATAAATAGAATAAATAAATAAGTAAACAGGTCACGCGTTCTTCTTAGGGCTGATGTGCTCAGGTACAAGTATTCTAAAAACCAAGGGTTTAGCGAGATAATGAAAAAAGTGGAGCCAATCATGATATCAGCGTATTTTAAAAGCCAGAGGAAATGACCATTAACGAATTATCAGTACGGGAATTAGTTAGTTTATGTATCTAGCTGGGGAGGGAGTTATGCTTGCACAACTATCAGTAAATTGCTTCGACAACCGTTAGACTGCCAATCCCCCGCCTGGTACCACGACCGCCACCGGCTGGGAGTGCGCCGCATGATGCATCACTGCCACCCAAGTAGGCATCGCAGGATTCTATTGTAAGTAGTAATATTATTATAATATAACAACCGATATAACCGGAATTCACCCTATCTCCTCGACTGGTGTGACGATGGAGGATATTGTGCAGAGACTACAAGAGTCTGGGGCGTCCTTAATAATGCGAGAAATGTGCGAGTGATATCGCAGGAACTAGAAATATCATTGATGCATACTGCCTCATTTAGTATTGCAAGGTTCATGAGTTATAAATTCTGAGAAGAAAAAGAAAAGGATGTGAAGCCTAAGAGAGCCTTGGCTGGTGAGGTCCTCCAGATGGCTAGGAATACTTGTAGTTTAGGAATCTCGTGACACAGAGTTAGGTTTTACTACTAGTAGGATGGAGAGAGCAAAAGTGAAATAAATAATAGTACAACTGTAGATGAAGAAAAGGAAGAAGTTGGAGGGACGAATATGTTATTATAAGTGTGAAGTATTAAAGTGGTTAGATTCACAAAATGCTATGATATGATATCTTTGGCCTCACCAAATATCACTCGTATGACACCTACTTGCCAATTTCAAAGTGTGATGATAATGTCAGATATCATGGATTGTTTGCCGAATCTTAATCATAAGGTTGTCTTGGCTTTCATCGGTTGGGGGGCTCACTTGTGGTTTTGTTATCTTTTCTTTTTCTTTTCTTTTCTCTAGCTCAACAAGTTCTTTTTCTTTACAGCAATCGAACGCAATGAAACCGGTTTAACACGACTCTTATTTGACCTTTAATCTCTCCCTCATTCTGGCCTTCAGTAAAGTTCTTCCCGCACTTTCTATACCCAATAAGCAGCTCTGTAAACTCTTCATTCCGCCCACCGCTTGAGGGGTTCGGCTCACCACGGATCATTTCCAGCAGATATGGATCGGGAGTTGCTCTTATTGGCCGTTCCGCTGATTGATGTGTGGGAAATTGTGGTCGTACTCTCATATTCTCCGTTCCTACGGTCACGAGTGACACCTCGTGACCGCGTGCGTCGCCCCCTGTCTCCCCTCCTATTTCTACGCCCCCTCTGTTCTCTTCTTTTACTTTTCTTTTCCTTCTCTGAATTCTCTTCTCTTTGTATAAGCAATACTAACCTGGCGTATGGTGGAATTTCCCCCTCTTCCCCCCCCCTTCCTTCTATCATTGCTTACAGTAACATAGAATAGTGCCACGCAGAGTCAAGTTGGGTGTTGTGAATCATAACTTGCGATGGGTTATTATTTTGCCCTAGGATGATCTAAAATAGTCCGACTTACTGGCTAGTTGTGTAGTGAACTATTGCGCTGTCTACGATATATTCAAAGAGAGCCACACTACCTTCTAATATATCATACACCAAGAATAGCCTTCCAGAAATCCACTTAAAACCTAGTTAATACCCTTCAGAAAAGAAATATTTATACATCCCTGCCCTAGAGTTGATAATCTATGAAAGCCCCTCCCAGTTATCAGTTGACGGACCCCTGCGGTGCCTGACTGACATATCTAGTTGTCAAGCTAAGCACCTTCCGATTGGACCAGACAAAGACCTTCTTGATATATTTCCTATTCAGCCATTTGTGAGCCCTTTCCTCATCCGCGACAATATCTCTCACATGCTGCTCCCTTGCATCATCACTCGTTTCAGCTCAGCCTCCATATTGAACCTGAAGTTTCCGTTGATATTCACAGTGCAGGTCGTTGTCCCACCTAGGCATTCCCCTTGAATGAAGAACCACGACTGCTTGATCTCAAGGGCCCGAGTACCTGTCATGGAAGGGGCATAGGTGAGCTAGCACTCTTCGGGATAGCCGTGCCAGATGGGGGCTAGCACTGACAGGAGTTCGCTGGTAGCATAGTATGTCGTGGCGAGCGTTGACTAGGCTTCTGCATGGGGGGTGTGAGGAGGGTTATAGGCTTAGTAAGATTTAACACAAAGACGTTTACGGTTAGTGATGTTGAGAGCGCAAAGGAGAGGTTCCGGTGTGCTTCTAGGGGCAAGGAGAAGAGGTCATGGTCTTCTGGCGGGATGGGGTATGGGGCAGGCAATGAGGGTTGGTAAGGTTGGGAAATCAGGGTCGGTAAGTTTCTCCCCGAGCATGCTGGTGTGTGTGGCCAAAGTTTGTTGAACTAGCAGGACATTCCAATTATTCCCTCTTTATCCCATTGCAATTCAGTTTCCACCTGTCCCAAGAGAAGTAGATCTGCCCTCGTGGAGTTGGGGCCCACGGAAGATATACTCTTGTGAATCAGTCTCATTGAATTTACTCTTGCTGATATTCTGCCAGGGGGCCTGTGGATGGGCCGTAAGCGGACACCTCCTAGCCCCTGGTCTTCGGAACCGTTTTGAATACATCGGGCTTTAGGAACCTGGATGTCACAGGAGGCTTGTAGACTTTCCCTAAAACAGCCCTTTGAGTCACGAACCGTGTGAATGCCCCCCCCCCCCCGGATTTCTCGGTCACCGCCGGATTCGGATTTTGCTAGGGAACTTGGAGATAAAGCAGGTATAGAGGAAGTGCAGAGTTCCGTGCTCAATTCCCCCGATGTCTGCCTCTTCTGGAAGGAGCTCATTGGCCTTTTCGGGGGAGAGGTCCTGGAGGGTTAGCTCTTTAGTTTGAAAGGATCAAGAGAATAATATAGTTATGCGCAAACAAAGTTATGGCAAAGAGTGTCGGATTTTGGCGTATTTGGATATTGATCAGCGCCAATACCTGAGGTCTATTGCACCAAACTTGAACACTTTTGTAGACTCGAGCAGGTATTTATATGCTACATTGATCCACATAATGAATAACAGTTAGTTAAGTACTTACGGGAATATACTGGTATGGTATCTGCCTTCCATTTAACCCCCGTGATGCTTTGGGGAAGAGGTGTCTCTATTCATTCCTTCATCGACATTGGCTGATTGCCCCCTCAGCTTTAGGACCGAGCTGGGGGATATCTGGTAGTACCACGAGCAAATCTTGCCCCATTCGAGATCCACTGTGCATGATCCACCGGCACCCTATACTTTAGAAACCAGGGCAGTCTTAATAATTGGGTTTGGGTACATGCGGCCATGGAAGAAACATATGGTGCACTGCAGGGTCGTCTACCGGCAAAGCTAGTTGCGCACTTGCAAATCGGGGACTACAGATCCGATGATAAAGTCTGTCGTATCGCTGGTGTTCAGATGCTGACCCCAGTCAACTCGGGACGTCTATCGGATCTACATGGCCTTGTTACAGTGCAGATGCGGGAGGATACGCAAGGGTTTACAATAGTTGATATAGGGACAATTGTCGGGTTGGCGCACCTGATCCAGGAGGAGGACCGGCACTGGCTTGTAAATAGCCGGATTGATCTGAGAAAAGTTAACGAGGTTGATTAATAAGTCAGGATGAGAGAATCAAGCCTCCGCTATCGGTGAGAATCCTACATCTTGATACTGTATATACTAGAAGATGTAGAAGCAACTTTCTTGAAACCCAGATTATTAGTTCACCAGACCAATGAGGGGTGAGATGTGAGACTTGAAATGTGAGATGTGAAAAAATAAAGGTGCTGCCACTCCAGACGCCGGCTGAGGTCTGAGGAAGCAGCGAATTAATTGAGATTGTGATAGCAGGGATGAGGGGCAGGATACATCAGGACGCGGAGAAGAGGCGAGGAGGAGCTAGCAGGATCAGGAGAAAGAGGCGACAAGATCGAGAGTCTGGGGCAGTCTAGACGTCGGGAGGATGTGACGTTGCGTCAGGATGCAAGGAACGTTGTGACGCAAGTCAGCATGTATAGGACCCAGGGGAAGTAGAAAATACGTCGCTTGCTTTAGGACGCAATGCCGATAGATCTGACGCAGGATCCGTTTTTGCTGATGAAGGTCTAGAAAGGGCCCCTTGGATTTTGCTAGCAGAGGTGAATCAAATGTTATGTTTTGAAGACTGGGCATGTCTTTTGCACTCAGCAGGTAATAATCTGAAAGTAGTTAGCCAGGGAGCCAAAGTACAAAAGAGTAGAGAACACTTCAACTAGTAGTCAGAGAGTGTCAAGACAAATTGCATTAGAACATCCTAGGCAAGCGGAATCAAATAGTATAGAACTCTGGGCACGAATTCCTGGTTCACTGGAAAGGCTATGAGCGAGCTGACGACTCCTGGGAACCTATCGAGAACCTCGACCACTCCCTGGAACTCATACAGGAATACTGGGACACTAACCACCCAGGAGAACCAACGCCCCTGATCACCTCCCACTACATTAAAGCTTCCTGGGAACCTATGGAAGTTTTCTCCACACTCTGCACCGCAAACGATGGCCCAGATGACTTCTGGGAACCCTATGACGATGAGGAATATGATTCCAGCAGCTCTGAGCAGGATTATTTCCCCACAGATGACGACAGCCTCCTATGGCACACTAACGACAGTGGTGAGGACAGTGAGGACTTTGGGATGCTTGTTGATTTTTCAGAATAAGGGAATGTAACATGTGTACATGTTCCGGTAACGGTACACAGGAACGGGCAGTGCAGGATCCCCTATATTTAGTTATTTGATTTCTATTTGGTTTATTTGATTTGATTTCAGCTCCGCCACTGTCTCTGAGTCAGATAGGCTATGCTATCGTATTGCTATGTTTAGTTTGCTTTGCTGGAAGTTTATATGTAGGATTCCGGCTATGGAATGGTCATGTAGTACTGGAGCAGGCTGAGCTTTGTTTCTTTCTTTGGTCTTGCAGGATTACAGGATTCCGGTATGTGCGCAGCTACTGGAAATGATCGTGATTGCAGGAAGGCTATCACTCTTGGGCTTTGTATTTAAACCAGTCTCCTGGCTAGCAGGAGACAGCAGACTTCGACAGACCTTCAGTCTAAGAAAGCACTTGGTTGAACGGCAATCCCTGAGTCCCATTTGTCCTTCAACTATTATCTCTTACTTCCGGTCCCCTGAAGCCTCCCTTAGTACCAGCGCTAGCAGGTCTATCGCCGGTCCGATAGAATATTCGTTAGACAGGAATAACCCTGTTACACTACCAGTGCCAACCAATTTCTAAGCACTCTCCACTGTCGCCTTATGGGTATCCTGCCCCAGCGAGTTAGAGAAGCCCTCAAAACCGACGCTCTCTACACCAGAGTCAAACAAACTGACAATAAACTACACTATTCCATCCGCCACGGCCTTCTACTTTCCCAGAAAACCAATGGGTACGAAAACCTTTATATACCAGTAGGACCCCCTGAGAAGGGAGTATCCCTACGGGATTTCATCCTGAAGACTGTTTATGAAGGCCTCAGACATTTCTCAGTCTACAAATGCTACTCTTATGCGGCATGATTCTTCTGGTGGCCACAGATGTGCCAGGACTTTGTCCTATACTGTCCCTCATGCGATAAGTGTCAGAATAACAACTAGCCTACCACTCTACCCTATGGAAGATCCCTTACCCTCCCTGATCCCGACGGAGCCTACCAATCCCTAGCCATAGACTTCGCCAGCCCTTTCAACCAATCTGATGGCTACACATCTATCATAGTTATCATGGACCACTTTACCTCCTACACACACCTCATCCCCCTCAAAGACGCTGCCACCTCTGAGATGATCTTCAAGAAACTCAACAGTACTATCTTTGACATCCATGGCATCCCTCTCAGCATTGTCCTTGACCAGAACTCTCGCTTTACCTCTAAGTTTTGGTCACAAATGATGAAGTCCCTTGGTATCCTGGTCTGGATGGCGACCCAATACCACAACCAAACGAATGGCTAGGTTGAGCGAAGGATTCGCACCCTGAAGCAGTTAATGCGGAACTTCGTAACCCCAGATAGCACAACTGGTCCGGCAGCCTCCCACCTATTGCAGCAGCCATGAGCGGCGCCCCCCCTGAATCCCTAGGCATCGCGCCATACCATGCCCTCCATGGATGCCCCTGGAAGATATTCAGCCCTGTCCAGAAATCCGCCAGCCAGGTACCAGCTGTGGATGATATTCTAAACGCCCATGAAGCAATGAGAATGGAAGTAGACATGGCCAGAAAGCACGCAATCTTCCGCCAGACTGTCCAAGCTGACAAACCCGGCAAACACCTAACGGGACCCTTCAAGAATGGCAGCAGGGTTCTTGTTAGAGGTCGCCCTTATACCTCCTCCCCTGCACGAAGCAAGAAGCTAGAACCACGCTGGTTGAGACCCTTCAAGGTCCTAGAACGTCTACCTGATAAAGACAACTACAAACTACACCTCCTGCCCAGAATGGCCGGCCAGAAACCCTATTTCCACGTATTTTCCCTTAAGGAATACAGAGAGAACGATCCTGAAAGATTCAAGTCCCGCAGAATGGACAAGCCAGCACCCATCCTAATAGACAATACAGAAGAATGAGAAGTACAACAGATATACCACTACCGCTGCCAGAACAACAGGCCCGAATTCCTGGTTCACTGGAAAGGCTATGAGCGAGGAGATGACTCTTGGGAACCTATCAAGAACCTCGACCAGTCCCTGGAACTCATACAGGAATACTGGAACGCCAACTAACTGGCAGAACCGACGCCCCAGATCACCTCCCACTATATTAAAGCGTCCTGGGAACCTATGGAAGTTTCCTCCACACCATGCACAGCAAACGATTGTCCAGACCACTTCTGGGAACCTTATGACGATGAGGAATATGATTCTAGCAGCTCTGAGCAGGACTATTTCCCCACAGATGACGACAGCCTCCTATGGCACACCGACGAGAGGACTGAGGACAGCGAGGACTTTTGAATGATGGTTGATTTTTCAGAATATGGGAGTCTAACATGTGTACATGTTCCAGTAACGGTACACAGGAGCGGGCAGTACAGGATCTCGTATGTTTAGTTGATTTATATTTGGTTTATTGGATTTGATTTCAGCTCCGCAACTATCTCTCAGTCAGATAGGCTATGCTATCGTATTGCTATGTTTAGTTTGCTTTGCTAGGAAGTTTATATTTAGGATTCCGGGTATGGAATGGTCATGTAGCACTGGTGAAGTCTGAGCTATGTTTCATTCTTTGGTCTTGCAGCATTACAGGATTCCAGTAAGTGCGCAGCTACTGGAAATGATCGTGATTGCCGGAAGGCTATCGCTCTTGGGTTTTTGTATTTAAACCAGTCTCCTGGCTAGCAGGAGACAGCAGACTTCGACAGTCCTTCAGTCTAAGAATACACTTGGTTGAACGGCAATCCCTGAGTCCTAATTTGTCCTTCAACTATTACCTCTTACTTCTGGTCCCCTGAAGCCTCCTCTAGTACCAGCGCTGGCAGGTCTATCACTGGTCCTATTGTATTTTCGTTAGACAGGAATAAACCTGTTGCACATACTTTCACAAAAAAGCAGTGGAAGGAGACAAAGGTTCAGGCCCTTGCAATCCCAAACCCACCAACCAAGCGCCACGGTCATTTCGACCGCCTGAATCAGAGCATGCAAAAGCACATAAGGATGGAGCACAAACTCTGATCGATCATCGCAAACCATTGAACCAATGCTGACACTGCGGAGATCCGAATCACTTCTGGCGCAAATCTCCTGCTGCCACCCCAGTTGTTGCCTCAGCCAAGCTTTATCATAAGCAGACTATTAATGAGGCGGGACACCAGGAACGTGCTCCAATCCCAAAAGCAAGACGCATTGAGACTCCTCCCGCAGTTGTTAAAAGAGTTGAGGCAGAAATCCCCAGATCAGCTCCACAAATACTAGAAGTAGATACTGATGCGTCTGACTAGGTAAGTCCCCGCCTCTATCCTCTAGTCTTAGAAAAAGCACTGACTCCTGCTCCAAGCCCAGATGGCATGAAGGACGGAGATGAAGGAGGTGGACCATCAGTTCCTCCCTCAAAGAACCTACAAGCCGAAACTAACATAGACTATAGGAGTGACTATGTGGATTGGGTTTCTTGTGGAGGTTTTGGAGATGGTAACCGCGATTTCTTTAGTGTTTATGTTGATTTCATTTCGTATCTGATTTTGAGAAAGTTTGCTTTATTTCATAAGGAAGGAAATGGTGTTGGGTTTTTAGATTTCGAGTAATAAGAGTTATCGTTTGATTTTGTCACGCTGGACTTGGCTTAGCAATTGAAGTTATTCTGCAAGTTTAGCAGAGGAGGGTTAAGGACCCGAAATCATGCTCGCGTGAGAGTAAACCCCCAAGGTATTTGAAATCCCGTAATTGTACCCACTGGATAACTACTCACGAGCCGCTATGACCGCTCTTGTGTTGGAAGGCAAGAGATATTGAGCAGTAATCCCTAGAAAATACCCCCACACACCTGATACTAACCAACAATGTTTAGCAATGAGAGACCCACTAAGTGGTTGAGGCTTGCATGCCCTTCGCCACAAACTAGGTCTATACATGTGAATGTGATACTCGAGTGGAGCCAGAATGGGATGAAACAGAGTGGGGAGGCTCTCTTAGTATTGGATAGTGGCGCTACAGGTGCAGTATTAAGTAGTGCTTGGGTTAGAAATGCTCAGCTACCATGTATATGTCGGGAGACCCCGATACCTATTTCAGATGCAAGCGAAATCACATTCCTGGCTCTGGCCTCCATCATACAAAGACTGTCGATATGTTTATTAGAGATCATACCAATAAAATGAGATTTGTGCTTGCCGATATGATTCCAGGATATCTGGATGGTTATCTACCAATAGTGTGGTTAAAGGACCACAACCTAGATATTAACTGAGAGAAAGGGAGTCTGAAGTGGAGCTGAGACTATTGCAAGACCCATTGTCTTCAAAGCAAGAGCCGCATAGAGTTTATCATATGCGAAGAACTCTTAGCCAAGGATCGCAATAGCATGTTTGTATGTAGGATGCGCCTTTAGACTGGTGAAGACGGAGAAGACATTAGTCTTAGGCTGCTGCCGGAATACCAGGATTACGCAGACATATTCAGCGAAGAAAAGATCAATGTTTTGCCCAAGCATACCGAGTATGACCACCATATTGACTTGGTGCCAGGCTCTGACTTGCCCAAGAACCACATATACCCACTTACTGTTAGAGAGCTACAGGTATTAAAGGAGTATATCAATGAGAGGGAATAGTCCGGCAAGATCCGGAGGTCCTTCTCTCCAATAGGTGCTCCTATCCCGCTGGTGCCACAGCCTGATGGAACATTTCGGCTATGTGTTGATTACCTAGGGTTAAATAGGTTTACTATTAATAATAAGTATCTATCACCCTTGATGAACGAGCTAGGTAGTAGGCTCGGGAAAGCCACAGTGTTCACCAAACTGGACCTGAAGAATGGCTATGACCTTATCCGCATGGTGGAAGGAGAAGAATACAAGACGGCTTTCAAAAGTCGGTATGGCTTATACGAAGATACTGTCATGCCTTTCCGACTTTGTAACCCACCATCAACTTTCCAAGGAATAATCAATGATGTATTCCATGATATGTTGGATGTAGGGGTTATCGCCTACATGGATGATATCCTAATCTATTCTGATACTATAGAAGAACATGTTGCTATGGCAAGGAAAGTGATGGATAGATTGCAAAAGGCAGGCCCATGTGTGAGGATAAAAAAGTCAACCTTCAATGCGAGAGAAGTAGAATTCTTTGGATACAAGATCTCTGATCATGGAATATCATTGATAACCAAGAAGGTTGAGGAGATCACAGCTTGGTTACCACCAGAAAAGGTCCTTGATGTGCAAAGCTATATGGGCTTTGCCAATTTTTACGGTCGGTTGATTAAGGGATTTAGTAAAATAGCCAAACCTTTAACTGACCTAACAAAGAAGGGCATCAAGTGGAATTGGACCAATGCTTGCTAAACAGCATTTTATGAGCTCAAGCTGGCTTTCACAACTGGTCTTATATTCACTCACTTTGATGAAACTTGTCCAACCAAGTTGGAAACTGATGCTGGTGACTTTGCCCATGAGAGCCCTTTTATCCCAGCTATGTGAACATGAGCGATGACATCCAGTAGCCTTTCATAGCCAAAGGTTCGCCCCTACTGAAGTAAATTATGATGTTCACGATAAGGAAATGACAGCTATAGTTGCTGCATTTCGTGAATGGGAATACATGTTGAGATCAGTTGAAGAACAGATAACTGTTTATACCGGTCATAGGAATTTGGAGTACTTTAATACTATCAAGATTCTCAACAGAAGGCAGCATCACTGGGCTTAATTGCTACAATCGTTCAATTGCAAGGTTGTTTACCATGAGGGAAGGCTAAATGAAAAGGCTAATGCATTGTCTAGGTGTAGGGACTACTGCCATAAAGGGGTGAGTAATACTGATCCTTACACTTTTTTCCGTCCGCATCAGTATGTTGGCTCCGAGCGGGACATCTTTTAACCACAAGTGTTGCAGTAGTGCCCAGGATTTCGGCTACATTCCGCGTTTAGGGCGACTCTACTTAAGGACAAAGCCTATTTGGATACATTCAAGTCAGTACTGAAGGGCGAGAAAACTGTTGATACAAGTCTAAGTATCATCAAGGATTTACTCTGTTATAAAAACATGTGGTATATTCCAAAGGACGAGGCCTTAAAGCGAATAATCATGGAGGCTGAACATGATTCACGCATGGCTGGACACTTTGGAACCTACAAGACTATTGGTAGGATTAGGGCAAACTTCTATTGGCACAAAATGGATGAACAGATTACAGAGTATGTTTGCTCATGTGATGTATGTCAACATAATAAGGCCATCTGACATAAGAAGTAGGGGCTGTTGGAGCCTATAGATGTTTCTATGAGACTGTAGACCTCCATATCCATGGACTTCACTGTGTGGCTACCCAAATCAGAAGGCTATACGAAAATATGGGTTATCGTGGACAGGTTCTCAAAGATGACACATTTCATACCCTTCAAGACAGAGGAGCACATCATGGAACTGGCTCTCATCTTCTGGAGGAAATCTGGCGCCTTCATGGGCTCCCAGAAAGAATTATCTCTGACCGAGATACCCGGTTCACATCCAAGTTTTGGATGAGCCTAATGCAACAATTGCAAGTCTTTCTGAAATCAATTACAGATTCACTCCTTAGATACAATGATCGGGAATGGTGTCAGATAATCAAGGGATCCACCCAGATAGTGAGCTCTTGGTAAAGGATTAGGAAGGGATATGGCAAGAGATTTGAGAGACATAACAACAGGCACAAGAAAGACAAAGGAAATTGCATGATCAAGAACGACACCCTTCTCCTGAATATATCACACTAGAGGATGTCACTCAAGGCAGGGCAAAGAAAGCAGACTGCATAATGTTGAATCGAAAAAGAATTCGCACAAAAAGGCCAAGGAAAAGCTGGACCATAAAATTTTGGGACCATTCGTGGTCAAGCGGAGGAGTGGATCCAGAGCCTATGAGTTAGAATTGCCTGAAGGGTGGATCATCCATCCATGTTCAATGTTGGATTGTTGGAAGCCTATCGCGAAGATCAAATAGGGAGACTGCAGTTGGCGATACCAGCACCGGGAATGGTGGATAGTGAGCCCAGTTATGTTGTCTCGGAGGTAATAGACAGCCGGTGGTATGGAAATCCTAAGTCAAAGCTTCCTCACCGCTTTGTGCAATACTTAACTGCTTGGGAAGGGTACAGACCAGAAGAGAATTCCTGGGAACCATTCGTGATGTTGGAAAGTACTGCTATGCAGACCTTGGTGAACCTTCACCAGAGGTATCCGTCTAAACCTAGAGACCATAGGGTTGTTGACGCACCTATGCGTGGAATGAAAAGACAACACTAGGATCGGAGGACAAATCTAGAGAAGAGGGGAGTGGTGTAACGACGTAACAGATAGGTAACTACAGTTGACTAGACTCAAGCCCATATGGTATACCAAGGGGTAACCAGATTGAGGCTAGACCATTATGCTTAGTATACTACCGGTAGGCATGAGTTGGTACAAGTGGCTACACAGTGACATGGTGACATAGGATTAGACAGGGTAATCAAGGTAGGCCAAAGTGACCCTGCTGGGCAGGGTAACCTTCGGAGAACATGTTCGCGTAAAGTTAAAGACACATAGTAAAAGTTGCAGAGGTCTCCAGGGCAACAGGATATGTGGTCACTTGGACCCTGGAAGGCAATAAACCCAGAAGGGGGTGAGCTTACCCTACCTTGGAAACATGATTATCCAACCATTTGGATCCAGTTACCCTACTGAGGTACCCCAGTTACCCTACCTTCGCCGACAAAGTCATCTGCGGACATAGGAGAAAGTTATCAGATGATGGTAGAGCTCGTAGCTGTTTATAGGACGGCTTCGGGTGGTACCAAGCGGGCTACAGCCAGAGCAGGAGTACTCCGAACATACTGTAACTTTCAGGGGATATTCCTAACACCCCCCTACGGCCCCTGCGTTGGTACGGCGCGACAGCACACTACATCTGTGTTGTCGTGAGGTACCTAGTAAAGTGAGATCCAGAGGAACGCTGCCACAACACCGTATAAGTTGTGGCCGTCCGATGGACCAGAAGCTGTTCGACGGACTAGAAGCTGTTTGCAGGATATATAAGGTGTGTGAGGGTGGCCGCCTCCTGGGGCGCCACCTGGATACCCCCTGGGAACCACCTACGGGTATACGTTAACATCCAGATAGTAGTATAGTCAACAGTAGAGGGCTTGGGGCTGACCAGGGAAGCTGCAAGGCTTCCAGGACAACCACCCCAAAGCCAGTCCCAGGCTACCCCGTGAACTGTAGCATTATCATATGTTATTTGTGGACTTTACAGGTGTGAGTCTTGTCACGATTTAAGAGGGTCCCGCATGGTTGGCTGTGGGTAGCACGCATGCAGTCAAGCAGCAGGAGATTTCTTATCGTTGGAGCATGCAGTCAGGTTTAGAAGCTTAGTATAGGCAAGTATATTTGCCCATGGACTGCATAGCTTGTATATAGGAACCCACTGCTGGGCCAGTGAGTCCCAATGGATAGTATCGCTGCAGTGGGTATGGCGGTCAGCCAGTGACATGCTACCGATAGGAATGGGTTTTCGCTCATGCAGATGGAGCTGGAGAGACATCACCCAGAACACTTCCTATTTATGCAGATAGTTAATATCTGAGGGGTCCGACTGCCTCTGAGCATTAGCTCACTTAGGCAGATGAGTCGGACAGCCGTGAGCTGATCAGGGTGCTCGCGAAAGGTCACAATTGTTGACTAGTGTCCTCTGGCTTTACATTATTTTACTTAACTAAAGCCCGAGACACACTATTCTGATAACCAATGATCCTTGAGAGAACTTATTGAGTCAAGCTTTCAGGCTTAATGATATTATGTTTTACCGCTTGATTCTACTTTGAAAAATCTTTAGCTTTATTTTGATCCTTACTTCTACTTTGAGTCTTCGGTGCAGCCACAATCATAGGATCCGTCTTCCTACAGAGTGCCCCCGTTACACACTTGTTGTTCTTCTAAAGATCAAAGTGAGCAATTAGCAATCTAAGTACCTCAGGTAGATAGAATATCGGTTGTATTGCATCTAAGACACTCAGATGTAACCACTATGCAGGGGTCCTCTTATGGGAGGTGCGGTGGATAAGATGATCTATGTGGAATCTTTGAATCTAGGTGCAATGTCTATTAGCATGGGGCACAGGCTTCTTTTGCTGCTATGTCACTTTAGTGCGATATTCCTACAATCTACATTAGGCCCTAGCATTGGTATGGCTTAACAAGGAAGAAGGTCTGTCTAGTTGCTAGCATTCTAGGAAAGTAAAATCCTGGAGGAAAAAGTGTTCATTACGGGATGGGGCGGGTAGGATTTTATTCGCCACACCCTGCCCTTAGATGGGGCCGGACGAGGTATTTTTCGGGTAATTCCCGCCCTGCCCCCCTCCAGAGCCCACCCACACTCATCCCCTGAACGGGCCGGGCCCTCTTTGCTACCCTCTATTTTTAACAGGAACCTGTCTGGAGTATGAGCGGGGCTCTGGTCTGAGCGGGGACAGGGCCAGGGAATGCCAAAAAAGACACCCTGCCACAGGCTCTTGAGTGGGACGGGACGGGGAAAAGGGCTGTGGGCCCACATTTTTCGATGCCCTATGTACCCCCTAATAAACTCCAAGGGAAAGCATGGCCCTTAATGCTTTATAGCTGTCCACCTAACCCAAAGCTGTTCACAGGATATATAAGTGGTATGAGAGTGACTGCCCACTTGGGTGCCACCTGGATAATGCCTAGGAACTACTTATGGGTATACTTAGACCTAGAGGTCATAGCATAGTTGGGAGGAGCAGACTTAGGGCCTGCTGGAAAAGCTTCAACGCTTTTCCAAGAACCACCCCATTACCTGTCCAAGGCTACGTTTTCAATTGCACAATTTTGATAGATAGTAGGTGGACTTTAGAGATATTAGTATTGTTACTATGGAGAGGGTCCTGCCAGAATTGGCAATAGGTAGTACTCATGCAGTCAAGTAACTGCCCACTTCTTACTGTTGACAAATTTAGTGTAGTTTTGAAACTCCGTATTGTGAAGTAGATTAGCTGATATACTGCATAGCTCATATAGACATAACTGCCACTGGGCCAGTGAGTCCTGCTAGATATTATAACTATAGTTGGTGTGTTGGTTTGACAGTAACATGCTACTGATATGAAAAGGTTTATGTGAATGCAGAGATATTTGAAGATACATCACTAGAAGCACAGTCTATTGGTAGAAATAGGTAATATCTGCATTGTCTGACTACCTGTGAGGGTGAATCCACTTTATTAGGCTAATATGTGGGATTGTTCTGAGCTAAGCAGGATACTTGTGAATGTTAGAATGGCTGATAGGTGCCGTCTAACTTACTATTATTCAACCTAACTAGAGTGACAAATACCCTATTCTCATAACAAACAATTCTCAAGAACTCTAAAGACCAAAGGTTTCTAGCGAAACAATATTACGTTTAATCGCTTTATTCTGCTTGGATTATCATTTTTGATTCTAACTTCACCTTTGTCAGGCTACTTCTCAGCTAATATAAATACCCAATAGCTGAATGATTGAATGATATTACTATATGGATTTCCTGTACCCTTAATTCTCCACACCCATGTCTCCAACCAGGCAATACTGTACAAGACTAATCAAATCGTTAGTACTAGTAATACAGAATTCTGGAATAGTACATATCTTGATAGACTGATGGCTATTATCACTTAGTTCATTTTGGTTTAGCATCCAGGTGTAGATAGTTCCTGAGGATCTGGTATTGATAAATTAATTCCCACTAGTTTGTTATTAGTTGCAATTGGGATGAAGATATTAGTATATATACTCTCAAAGTACTCACCACTAACAGCCCTATTAATACCTTATATTATATCTGTATCAAGTTCCAAATCCATTATTGATTCTGCTCCATACTTCATAATACATGCCTGAATGGGTAGCTCATTTTGATGCTATTTCATCAAGTGAAACCCCATGGTAGTCTTTGAGATAGAATTGCTATCAAGAAAGATAAGCTATTTAGTGAGAAGAATAGTCTCAGGCCAGGGTTGGGATCACTGTGAGTCTGTATTGAGTGTGAGCAGTATATTAGGTAGAGAGACCAAATATCCACTTCTCCTATTTTACAACCCTATTCCCATTGGTAGCATATTTCTTGGGCAGAAAGAGCTGTAAAGATATACTAACATGACTTAAGATCTGAAAGGATTCAATTAAGGAGAGTGTTGGATAATTGATTTGGAAGTTGATTGTAGTAAGTTGAATACAATTTCCTTCAGTCAGCATACACTATTTATAAAACGATTAAGAAATGCTGTAAGTAGTGCATTGGTGATAAGAAGGCTTAGCCTCCCCAGGATAGAATCTTTGTACTTGAAGTTAGTGCAGAGGATTTCTACAGGAACCTGGGATAGGCCCTGATATGTGTCTATGTACATGATGCTATTTCCTAACTTGAGTAGTTAGAAGCTGATTCGGAATATGCTCGCTGTTCGTTTTATTTTAAGGTGCAATGACAGTAACTCTAAGACCAGCCAAAGCAAGTATTATAAGGAACAAGATACCGCATGCCTTACTGAATACTATGACCATTCTACAGTTTCAAATAAAGTGAATAAGAGGTGTAGTAGAAATATTGATATCCTATTGGCCTGCTAAGAGATCTTGGAAGTAATTAATGTCTGTACTGTCGATTTGGTGGCCTGGGCTTTCTAGTAGAAGTGCCTTGAGTTTAGCAACTACTCAACACTCTAATGTAAGGTAAAATTAATATAGGAGATGATAGGTGTGAATCTTACCTCCTGAGCTTAGACCATGTTGTTAGCTATAAACTTGTGGGTGTGTTAGGAAACTCAAGGTATTTTCTCTATTTTAATTTCTGATATAAGGTCTGAGGTGATAACTGTATTATTCCGAGATTGGCTTGATATTAGCATAGTTCTGCATGTATGGCAGTTGTAGGACATACATCTAACGATCTGTGCCTTGTTCAAATACTGTTGTATCTGAGAGGTAAATGGGGGTAGAAAAGCCATAATGTAAATTACGGTAATCCCGCTCACTACTGGGATCCCGCTTACCCATAGAAACCAGTGAAAAATGGAACATCAATTGGATTATCTCTATTAATAATAGAGATACCATGATAGAAATCTAGCTACAGGTACTTTAATATATGCAGAATTAGAATATGTATTTTTAATTTCATGTAAATGAATTGTTGCTCTCCTATAGTGGCTTTAAGATCACTTATGCTAGAGACCACTTGCACTCTTTCCTCAGGATATAAAATTCAAAAACCCCCCAAGAAAGGCATTCTAAAATAGATAAAAGGGTAATATAAGACTTATATATTCAGAGTGACCTGATTTTGATTCACCCCACAAGCATTTCTCAAAGTATTAGTAGTTGAAAAAGTGATATGAAACTACATACAAACTACATACAAACTACATACAAATTGTACCAATTTTACTATATGATAGCTACAAATTCATTTAACCTATGGACTCAATATTTTGGAATCTACTTTATTATGATTATTTAAGTAAGTATAAAGTATTTGAAGCGAAACAAATATACCCTGTATTGCTTTCACCCATGTAGTAGAAGGATGAATATTATGGTGTAAATAAGCTTCTTCTTAACTTTAAAATCACAAAATGTAAATCCCTAAAGCAAATAACACTTGATTCATGGGTTTACTAGTATTAGGGCACAACGGCAAATAGTTTGTGTACTTATTATCATAGCTAAGTATATCTTATCTTATTAAGATTCATGAAGCATATTGCTCTTATTGAGCTAACTGGACTGAACTTGTAGTCTGATAACCAGCTGTCACTTCAGCATGCTTTAGACAGTGTAACTTGAGCTTCCAGACTGTATTAGATTTTCTGCTAACTGATTGCTAGTTAAAATAATAGGCAATTGAATAGTGAAGATAGTATTAGGATTTAGTAAAAATTGTTGCTGGCTCAATCATAATCAAAGTACCGAACATGGAAAACTTTCTTATTAACCTTTAAACTTGGCATTCATACTTAAATAACTATGATAAAGTATATTTCAAAAGATTGAGTCCATAGGTTAAGTGGATTGGTAGCTATCATATAGTAAAATTGGTACAATTTGTATGTAGTTTGTATGAAGTTTCATATCACTTTTTCAACTACTAATACTTTGAGAAATGCTTGTAAAGTAAATCAAAACCAGGTTACTCTGAATATATAAGTCTTATACAATTCTTCTATCTATTTTAAAATGCCTTTCGTGGGGGGTTTTTGAATTTTATATCCTAAGGAAAGGGTGCAAGTTCCCCCTGGAATACGTGATCTTAAAGCCACTATAGCAGAGCAACAATTCACTCACATGAAATTAAAAATACATATTCTGATTCTCCATATATTGAAGTACCTGTAGCTGGATTTTCACCATTGTATCTCTATTATTAATAGAGAAAATCCAATTGAGATTACATTTTTTACTGGTTTCCATGGGTGTGCAGGATCCTGGTAGTGAGGGGGATCACCTTAATTTACGTTATAATTTAACATTTGGGTGAGAATCTCACAGGCAAGTCAGTGACTACCGGGAGGTACGCATCATGCTTTCTGCTTGTCCCAAATACTTTGAGCATATACTAGTTCCCGCTTAGCCTGTTTGGGTTCCTGACAGGATGTTGGGCTCATATGAAGCTCATGAATAATCTGTTGGATAATGTGAAGGGTATTTACAATATTGAGTAATTCCTTGTTGAATTCTTCAGGAGTATTCCCGAGATATTCAGCTAGCCTTTGCAGGAATTTGAGTAGGCTATCCCACCACTTCTCTACCTACTTCATTTGCTTTATTAAGCAAACTTGTATATTTCATGAACTATTACAATTCTCAAAGGAAGAGTCTTATGCTTGTTCAATACTTGATCCCTTTGGCTGGCTTGCATTTTTGATAGAGTTTTTAGCTCTACATATATACTTTCCAGATAGTTTCAGTACAGGACTTCCAATACCATGGTTTTTAGGCCATCGTTAGACAGATTGTTCGCTCAGTTGAGTTTACTTGTAAGGTGACTGCAACAACCTGAGAGCTCTCCTAATGAATAAATATACTTGCGATAGTATTCAAGACTGGAATGGTGTCAACTCTTGTCTCGTGATTATCTGAAATCTCATGTTTGATGAGAGATACAAAGTCAAAGTGACAAGAATGGCCATCCTGCTTCTTCTAATAGGTTTGGACTATAAAAGTTACCATGTAGTACTAGTTGATATCTGAAACGATATTTGCTGCATTTATTAGCAAGAGATGGGAAAAAATAGCCTACTAGAACCAAGAAAGAAAGAATAAGAGGAAGAGAGTAATAGAGTAAGAGAGGAAAGGAGTAAGAGAGGAAAGGAGTAAAAGAGTAAAAGAGTAAAAGATGAAAAGATGAAAAGAGTAAAAGAGGAAAAGAGTAAAAGAGGAAAAGAGTAAAAGAGTAAAAGAGTAAAAGAGTAAAAGAGTAAAAGAGTAAAAGAGTAAAAGAGGAAAAGAGTAATAGAGAAGGAGATAGAGGGTAGAAAGGTTGAAGAGAGGAAGAGAGGGGAAGTAGAAGAGTTAAATGATAGAGGTGAGGGAGTGAAGAAGTGAGGAGGGTAGGGAGGTGAGGAAGTAGGGAAATAGGGAAGTGAGAATGTGAGAAAAAGAGCAAGGAAGGAAGTAAGGAAGTAAGGAAGTAAGAAGAGAAGGATATTGGGATATAGTAGGTATGTGGTATGTTATGTGAGATGAGATGTTTGTTATAGACTACTGGCAGTATAAGAGAGAAAATATTTATAAGAAACACACATGCCAAGCCTACTCCTCTCCAAACAATGATTGACCTAATCCACACAGTTGGCAGTCACTAAGCTAACCCCTAGACATAACCTAAGTCAGTAGACATACCTCAACATTATTGTATAGTTTAAGAGGTAACACTGCCCTTGCACATACCACTCTTGATACCTACTTGTGTATATAGCAACAAATAAAAACAAACAATAATACCTGTAGATCAATGACTTAGGACAGATATACTAGTAACAAAGGAAATATCAAAGTCATTCACACATACATATAAACTCCACATGCTTGCTAACTACTAAAGGTTTAGTTACACAATCTGTAATTATCTTATTCATCTAGCAGTAATCCATTACCATATCCTTGCTGCCCTCAATAAACTTCCTAATCTGAAGAACTCAAAAGTTAATATAGTTGCTATACGGCTTGTAGATTGTTTCTTTGAATGTAGCTAAGGAGCCTAGATTGCAATGGAATAGTATACTAACCTGTTGTGATGAGTGTATCATTTCTTGCACGACTTGACAAAACGAGAAAGGTTCCTGAATAGCAGACACAACAACCACAAACCCAACACCCACCACACTCGAAGTGGCAACCCAGTGTGCTTTTGAAGGCCATTGAAGTATTCCAGATTTGAGTATGAGGTTGTATCTGGCAGAAGGTTTTAATAAGCTTGGGTCTTCAGGGAAGTCCGCATCAATATATCAGGACAACATGAAAGTTTTATCTAACTATAGTGATATCCGGATTTATCCCCTTAGACAGAGATTGAAAAATGTCCAGAGTGTACCACCCTCAGACTAATGGACAAATAGAATAAGTTAATGAAATGCGAACAGGCTATCTCGGTATATTTGTCAATTATGATAAGGATGACTGGTTGTGAGGACTGAACAGATAGGAGGCTTCAGTGAACTAGACTCAAGCCCACATGGTATACCAAGAGTCAACCAGAATGAGACTAGGCCAGTATACTTAGTATACTACTGGTAGGGATGAGTTGGCACAAGTGCCTACAAAGTGACTTGGTGGCATAGGGTTAGAAAGAGTAACTCAGGTAGGTCAAAGTGACTTACTTGGGCAGGGGAGCCTTTGAAGGGCATGTTCATATAAAGGTAAGGAAACATAGTAAATATTGCACAGGTCTTCGGGGCAACATTATATGTGGTCGCACGGACTCTTGAAAGAATAAAAGCATAAAGGGATAAAGTTACCTTACCTTAGGAACATCTTTATCCTATATAGGGGACCCAGATACCCTACGTTCACCCTGAAAGGCATCCGAGTACTTAAAGGAAAGTTATCACACTATAGTGGGGCTTTTAGAGGTTTATAGAGTCAGTTCATCTGGTACGAAGCTGGATACTGACGGAGCAGTGGTGGTCCAAACCTCCTGTAATTTTGAGGCGAAATTCGTAACATGCCCCTCCAGCCCTAGCATTGGTACGGTCTGACAGGACAATATGGCTGTGTAGTGGTGTGCTTCCTAGTAGAGTAAGATCCATAGGACTGCCCCTACAATGGGGTACAAGTTATGGCCAGCTATCTGACTAGAAGCTGTTCACAGGATATATAAGGGGTGCGAGGGGGACCGCCTCCTGTGGTGCCACCTAGATAACGCCTAGGAACCACCTACGGGCATACTTTGAGCTCTGGATAGTTGTATGGTAAACTGTAAAGGGCTTGGGGCTGACCGGGTAAGTTGTAAGGCTTTCAGGACAACCACCACAACGCCAGTCCCAGGCTACCCATAAACTGTAGCTTTACCATGGGTTATTAGTGGACTCTAGAAGTGTGAGTCATCTCACGATTTAAGCGGGTGCCGGATGGTTGGCTAAGTGTAGCGCCCATGCACTCAAGCAACTGGAGATTTCTGATGGTGTGTGTATGCAGTCAGGCTTAAAACCTTAGTATAGCCAAGTAGATTCACTCATAGGCTGCATAGCTTAAATAGATAAACCACCACTGGGCCAGTGAGTTCCAATGGATAGTATCTCTAGGGTGGGCATGTCGGTCGGCTACTGACATGCTACCAATAGGTAAGAGCTTTCGATCATGCCGAGATGGCTAGTGAGATTCTCCTGGGAACACTTCCTGTTTGTGGCCATAGTTAATATTGGCGCAGTCTGACTGCTTCCGGCTAGGAGCCCACTCTAGGCATGTGAGTTTGATACCCCAGAGCTGACCACAGTGCTCATGAATGGTTCCAATGGTTGACGAGTGTCCTCTGACTTTCCATTATTCTACTTAACAAAAGCATGAGACACCTGATTCTGATAACCAACCATCCTTGGCAGAACTTATTGAGTGAAGCTTTCAGGCTTAACAATATTAAGTTTTACCACTTGATTCTGCTTTGAATTATCTTGTGTCCTTTTGATTCTTACCTCTACTTTGAGTCTTCGGTTCTGTTGCACTCTTAGGATCCATCTTCCTACTGCCTGCCCCTGTTACACTGGTACCACCGTTTACCCTTAGCTGAGTTCACTTATAACAACTCTGTAACCAATGAAAACCATTAGTTTGCAAACTAGGGCTATTATCCTCAAACTGAATGGCCGTATGAATATGAAGCACAAAATTCTGGAGCAAATCCTTATGCCTACTGGATCCAGACTATAATTCAGAAGCAAGAGGATCTTGAGAAAAAACCACGGAAGACATTGCGCGATATTACAATCAGGAGACTAAGCAATAACTTAACTTTAACATAGACAATATAGTTAAGCTTAATTCCAAGAATATCTGCACTCAATTCCCATTTCAGAAACCAGCATCTAAGCTATACAGTCTCTTCAAGATCTCAGAATAATGTGGAGAACAAGTCTACCAACTTCAAATCGGTGAACCTTGAAAAATCCATCCTTTATTTCATTAGTGACTACTTGAGCTCTAGCAAATATCTATTGGACTGGTCTAAGAACAAGTAAGCAGGGAACCTGAAGAGATCGGTTGTGATCTTGAATAGATGGTAGAAACAATTATTATTAGTGAAATGATCTCCTAATATTGAAGAGTACTTTGCACAATCTGGTGTAACAATCCTATTGGTGAGGAGGTATGCAACAGGCAACGACAGTTCTCATGGTCCCCTGGTGAAATACGCATTGGGATCACTTTGGTGTTCTTTCTTTTGTTACACAGGTGAAATGAAGGATTTCCTTTGCAAGGTTCATGACAAATTGTATTGTTTCCTTAGTTAGCGGATAAGGGACTAATACTTGGGTATAAGTCGGACGACAAAGGCTGGGCTAGGATTTCCTTCTATATAAAGGGTACTTCACCTCCTATCTCCTACCATCTTTCTCGTCCGCTCCACCTCCAGCGATTGAAATCTCAACACCATGAGAAATCATCGTGGGAGTGTCCTCCACCTCTGACCTCCCTTGATGGCTTCTGCCTAGGAGTGTTACGCACCCATCTCTCCCTTTCCTCTCTCTGGGGTCTTTGGCCTCTCCTCCCACGGGGTTCTTGATTCTGTCTTCGTTGAGCACGCTCGCGTCGGTGTTTCTCCCCCTAAATCCGCACTTCGCGACGCGTCTCGCTTGGCGTTTTGCACGGTCGGCAACCCTCTTTCCATCGTCAATACACGGTCGCTAGCTTCGGGCTATCGGTGAAGTAGTTGCCCTGGTGGCCCTGCTCTCTGGTATCGCACTCCCTCCTGAGTTCTTCGGTCGGTACGGTCGGCATTCGAAAAATCGTGACCTCGTCTCCGTCCTCCGTGTTCGTACTTCTTGGTTACTGGCGAGCCTTCCCTCTCCCGCTTCCCACGCGTTGGATCCGCTTGCACCGTACTGCTGCACATAGCTGGCACCTTACTGCCTCCTCCTGCTTCCCCCGCCTTTGGTCTCCCTCTCGTCCGGGATCCCCTCCGGTAGTGACTCTCTCTCTCTTGTAACAAGGGACCACGTGAGAGCAGCGGTAATTTCGTCCGGTCGGCCTTTGGTCTATCCGCTATGGCTGGCATCCCCTCTGCTGAGTGGCTCTCCTCGCCTGGTGGCTCCCCTCGCCTTCTTCACCCGCTACGCGATTTACTCTACGGTCGCAACTCGTGTCGGTTACGGTATTCCATGGTATTGCACCATCTCCTTGGATGTTCCTAAAGTCTGACGCGCGCCGATTTCCGGGCACTCCACCCGTGTCTCCGTCTTGCCCCTAAGCCGCTAGGTTCGGGGAATTCCCTTAGGCAACAGGCAACAGTAGTTTTATCCTTTCCGCTCTGTCGGCCGTGGGCTGTAAGATTCGTTTCTTTTGTTCTGGGGGGCCTGCTGAAGGGTTTCTTTGCTCCTGTACATCTTTATGTTGGTTTTCTTCGTGTTTGGCTTTCCTATGCTTTCCTCCCCATTAGTTTAGGCTGGTGGCTGGTGTGCGGTTAGGCCCACACCATAGGGTCTTGGGAGTACGGTTTTTGGTCTTCATGTTTGATTTCTTTCCTACGGGTGGGGGGTATTTGTTTATCCCATGACAAGGTGAAGCGGGCCGTTGGATTGTTTCATAGTTTTGTTTTGGCCATAGCTAGCACTCCATGCTGTTTCTTGTACTTAAACAACGAATACATGATTATAAAAAAAAAAAAAAGAAAAAGAAAAAGAAAAAAAAACCTCCTATCTCCTACACCTCCAGTCATTGAAATCACAACTCCACGTCGTTCAGTGCACAATCCCTCCTCCCCCCCTATCTCCTCTCGCTCCTCAGGCTTCGTGTCCCTGATTCCCCGTCTCCGCTATGGAAGACCTTCCCCCCCTCCCCGCCTCGAGTGCCTCGTCGAGAGCCTCCTCGAGACAGTCCTCTGCCCCAGACCTCACTGAGTCCCACCTCTACATTCGCAACTTTGTTCACGAGACTCGCCAAAGGCTTAACTTCTCCTCAATCCAGCTCTCGATCCTCGACGATCGTCAGCTAGCTGAACTTTCAGACAGTGAGACAATCCTCGTCCCCCTCTCCTGCTCTGCCCTCAACGCTCTCGCGTCCATGACGCGTCAACTGGACGTCTTAACAACCCAATTAGGCACCATACAGTCTATAGTGGCGACCCTCCCCACCACCGCGGCCCTGGACTGCAAGCTTTCCCCCATCAACGCGTCCCAACGTGACCTGTCACAAAGGGTGTCAGCTGCCCCCCCTTACCAAGCCCCAGCCCCCACACGGCCACCAATTCCCCCGGCTGGTCCAACCACACGCCCAGCTCCGGCCTCCGCTCGGCCTCCCTTTCCCCAGACTGGTACTACCACACCTCCCCCACCCCCCCCAGCACAGCCCAATACGAGGGCCCGAGCTCCCCCCCCCAGCAAGGCTCCATCCTCCTCTTTCGACCCCGACATCCCCCAGTATGACCCGGACGCCAGAGCCTTTTACGGCGACCCTCAAGCTTAAGCGGACAAGTTTCCGGACTCCTGGAAAGCAAACGTGTTTTGCGAAGGGAAGTACCCTGATCCCACCTCCTTCATCTCGGGTCACCTTGCCCCTGACTATCAAAAGCCCCAACCCTCGTATGCCCAGGCCGCCTCCAAAGGTGCCTCGAAGGGCAAGAAGAATAAGAGCTCTCGCACGGCCGCCCAAGTCGCGTCAGCCAGCAACCTCGCCCCTGAGATCCAGGCACCGAGGTCTCTCCCTTTGGCCGAAAGAAGATTCTACGCTCCTCGTTCTTCCCCCTCTGAGCACCCACAGGCTCCCCTAATCGCTGCCACTTTTCCAGACATTGTTGCCTGCGTCCTGAGAGATGCAAACTGCGTCCTCCCCCTCGCAGTCACCACCAAGGTCAACGACCGTGGTTCTGTCACCCTTCTCGTCACCGATCCTGCCACTCCCGCCGCGGCCTTTGCGCCATACTTCGATGCCCTCTCCAACCAACTCAACAAGTCATTCCCCGTGGGAGAATCTCCCTGGTGGCCCTTCTGCCTCGCCCCCAACGAAGCACAGCTCGCCATCTATTCCCTCCCACTTGCCTTCCTCCCGGAAAACCCAGAGGACCTTTTCCCGTATCTTGTAGAATCGATCCTCAACTCGAAAAACATACGCATCCTCGCCGCCAGATATCTCAACCCCAATGCACAATCTAGGGAGGGCAAGTCAGCCACCTCTGTCATCGTCTCCGTCCACCCTGGGGACGTGCTCACGATGGGCTCCTCGATTCGTCTCTTCTCCCGATCGCGAACCATTGAACGCGCCTACTCTTCCAACAGGTACACGCAGTGCAAGAACTGCTGGGGTTACCTTCATGTCGCCCCCAGATGCCCCTCCCCCTCTTCTGTTTGCCCGATCTGCTCCCTCAACCACACCCGAGCCATGCACCGATGTCCCAACCCCACTTGCCCTGGAGGTGGCAACCTTAAGGCTACTCCTGGCTGTTGTTCTTCCTCGCCACCGCGATGCGTCTATTGCGGAGGCACCCACACTGCGACTCATAGGGATTGTTGCTCCCGTCCGACTCCGCCCCCTCTCAGGCGTTCAACCGCTGCCGAAGAGCTCGTTCTTCCGCCGCCTGCTGGCGACGAAATGGACACGGCCACCGACGACCTCGACGTCTCGCCCCCCCCTTCACCCACCCGCTCCCTCCAGTCGGCGTTCGAGATGGCTACTCCAAGGGCCAGAAGGACAACGATACTTCCGGCCTCTGTAAGGCCCGCACCGGGCTCTGGTTTGCTCCCGCCCATGGAGCCCCAGAGCCCCTCACCTATGAGCAGAACGCCATCGGGCCTGGCCCGCTAATGCAGTACCACCAATCCTCATGGGGTGGTGAGCAGGCCTCGCCCCCCCCTCCGAAACCCTTCAGACTCGTTCAACACAACTGCCTCGGGAGCTGGGATGTGTTCCTTTCACTGTTCGGGTCCTTCAAACAGTTGGCCCACCCTCCTTCCATCGTAGCCCTGCAGGACCCCCCGGGCTACAGGGGCAAGCTTCCTTTCTTTAATTTATTTACTGTTTTTTCCCCCCCTACAACCGGAGGCTGTAAGCCCCGGGTTGCCTTTTACGTTTTTAGTTCCTTTTTGTCGTCCATTTCTCGCCTACCTCGCTTCTTCGGGAGGGGGGACGTCATGGCACTGGACCTCTTCACCCCTGATGGTTTCTTTAACCCCTCCACCACTGTTTTCACAATAATCAACTCCTACAGCACTGAAGGGCGCGCCAACAACACTCGCACTGTTCTACCAGACATTATTTTTCCGTCCAGTGCCCTCCCCACCCTCACCCTGGGGGACCTGAATATTCACCACCCCACGGCTGACCCCCTCAAAGTCTTCAAAGAGGACGAGATCGGCACCTCGGCCCCCTATTTTGACAGGGCGACAGACCTAGGGCTTTCCCTCCTCAATACCCCAGGTGTCTTCACTCGGTTCTCGATGTCACTTATCGGACGCCCAGGCATCCTGGACCTGGCCTTTGCCTGCCCTCTCCTTTCGCCATACTTGTCAGAATGGTCAGACCCCCTTCCCTCAACCGGCTCTGACCATATCGCGATCTTCCTGCGCTTCGAGGCCCCTTTGTTTCGAGCTCCCCCCGACCCCGAACTGGGCCCTGTCTGACTGGGCTGCCTTGGATTCCTCACTGAAAGCTACAACTATCTCTCCCCCCCCCCTCCTCCCTACCACGCGCTCACTGGACGTTTGGTTCAGCACCAACCTGGGCAGAGTCACGTCCCAGTTTGCGCTGCACACACCGCTGAAAAGGGTGACCTATCGGTCCAAGCCATGGTGGTCCACGCTTCTGTCGACGCTCAGGAAAGCCTACAACTCCGCCCTTCACTCCTGAAAACGAGACCGTTTCGATGCCCCCCTCCTCGCCTCCGCAAGGGCGGCGAGATCTGCCTACTTCAAAGCCATCAAGAAGGCGAAGAGAGACCACTGGTCCTCCTTGTTGGCATTGGCAACCCCCCAGACAGTGTGGACGGCCAAGAAATTCGCGGTCCGACGCCCTCCTCCCCGATTCCCTGATCTACCGGGCGCCTCTACACCACCGGAGCTCAACCAAGCGCTCCTTGGCCATTTCTTTCCTGGGAAACCAGCCAAGTCTACTGACACCATCCTGCTCCCGTTCAGAGAGTGCCTCCCTCTGGCGCCAGACAAGGTCAGCAGGGCCCTAGCCCATTCTTCGCCTTCATCGGCCCCAGGGCCTGACGGGATCCCCAACTCGGTATGGAAGAGGGTGCACCGCGTGGCCCCCCACCTCATCCACGACCTCCTCGCCCCTTTGGTGACCTACGGTTCCCACCCCCTCACCCTTAAGAGGGCCGATGGCATTGTTCTTGACAAGCCCGGGAAGCCTTCGTATGACTCCCCCTTATCTTTTCGCGTCATAGTTTTACTCCAGACCTTTTCAAAAATCCTTGAGAGGATAATGAACCCAAGACTCTCGTGTGTGGCCGGGGCGACTGGGCTCCTCAATCCCCACCAGTGCGGATCGCTAGCTGGCCTTTCGGCCTCGGACGCAGTCACCACCCTGACCCATGAAGTGAAGACCCTCCAGATGGCTGGGGAAAAGGTCTCAACACTCTTTCTAGACATAAAGGGAGGTTTCGACAATGTCAACCCCGCCACCCTCTGCGGCATGCTTAGAGCCAAAGGGGTCAACCCGTACCTTGTGTCTTGGACGATGTCTTTCCTGTCCGGCAGGTCGTGTCGGCTCTTGTACCAGGGATCCCCCAAAGTGTTCGCCCCGGTTGCGGTAGGCACGTCTCAGGGCTCTCCAGTCTCCCCGCTCTTGTTTGTTATTTACGTTTCCCGCCTTCACTCCAAGATACTCCAGGGCCTCTCACTCTCCTACGTGGACGACTTCGGTCTGACCGTGGCCTCTGCGTCTTATCGGCGCAACGTCCAAATCCTACAGAGGCTGTACGCCAAGCTGAAGGCCAGAGGGGCCAGGCTGGGCGTGGGCTTCTCTGTCCCCAAAACGGAACTTATCCATTGGCATACGAACAGGGATACGTGCCCAATCTCCAATGCCGCGATCCACCTGGATGGGTCGATTTTCAAACCCAAGGGAGAGGTCAGGTGGCCGGGTTACTGGTTCACACCCTCGATTTCTACTACCCCCCACTTTGTCAAAAGGCTGGCCAAGGCCCAGGCTGCCTTCATGGCGGTCAAACGACTCTCCCCTCATGGGATCGGCCTCCCCCCTTTCCTCAGCCACAGGCTCGCCTCCTGCCTCCTCTTTCCCATCCTCAGCTACGGCGAGGACGCCTTTTTGCCCACGGTCCACATCACCAGGAAGCTCTCCGCGTTCTGGCACAAGCTCCAGAGATGGACGACCAACTGCTTCATGAGCACCCCCACCGACATCCGGGCCATCGAGGCCTGTCTCCCACCGCGCAATCTTCTCCTTGCGTACAAACGCCGACTGGCTCACCTTAGGGTTCTCTGCTCCCCCCCGGAGATCAACCCTGCAACTGCGAGACTTCCACCCTCGGTGCAAACTCCCTCCCTTTACCGCCACTCACCGGACCTCAGAGCCCTAAGCGTGAAGAACGTGGGCAGTCGTCTACCCCTTCCCTGGATCCAGCCCAGACGACCCTTGAAGAACAGGGCCCACCTCCCACTTGACGCCCTCCCCCACTCAATGCTTTTCCTCCTGGGCCCCGATGGGCTCCATGCCCTCCCAATCACCTCACAACACCTGCTCAGCGAGTTCTATCCCGAGCCCCCCCTGGACCGCTCCTACCCCCAACTAAAGCTCAAATGCAACAACCTCCTCATGGAAGAATGGGGAGAGGCCGCACCAGATCCGGCCAGGTACCCCTACCAACCCTCGCTAAAGGCCCACCTGTTCATGGGGCTAGACAAGTTTGCTGCGGGCCACCTCCACCGGATGAGGTCTGGGAAGAGCTACCTCCGCGCCCACCCCTCCTGGGACTCTAATGCCCCCACAACCTGCCCCAGTTGCTTAAGCGCCCCCGAGACGTTTGAACACGCCATCCTCACCTGCTCGGCAAAGGAGCCTGCCAGGACCCGCCACCATCAGGGAGTCCTTGACATCGGCCCCGACGCCCCCGTCCTGTTCTCAGTTGCCCTCTTGGGCGCACTCGCCCGTTTCATAAAGTCCACGGCTACAGCCTTCCCCCCGAGCATGTTTTCCCGCCCGTCTTCCTCCATTGGTTCAGTTTCTTCCTGCTCATCTAATGTAGTTTCTCTTGGTTACTTTATGTCGTCTCAAGAAAGCTAGGTTTGTGGTTTTGGTTTTTCATGCAATCTGCTGGTATAGGAAGGGTTTCCTTTGGTTCACTTGTTTTAATGTCGCACCCGTATGTGGGCCTGGGACCGGTACGGACCCCAGTTGAAGAGTTTTTGGTGCCGGACTTTCCTTTGTTAGTTCGTTTTGGTTTTTGGGTTTTGTTTTCGCCATAGCTAGCGCTCCATGGGATTTCTTGTACCTTAACAACGAATATATGATATATATAAAAAAATAAAAAAATAAAAAATAAAAAAAACCTCCTATCTCCTACGTCCCTCTCCCAGCTACGCACTGCTTACAACTAGGCCCTCCATCCATCCGGCAGGAGCAGGATGAATTCCTCCAGGCTCGCGTCGGCCAGGGCCGCCAGATCCTCTTACTTTAAAGCTAGAAAAAAGCCGAAGAGGGATCACTGGTGCACTTTCCTGGCTACAGCTGTACCATGTGTACATGTTCCGGTAATTTGTACACAGGAGAGGGCACTGCAGGATCTCCTATGTTAAGTTGATATCTATCTGGTTTATTTGATTTGATTTTAGCTCCGCAACTGTCTCTGAGTCAGATAGGCTATGCTATCGTATTGCTATGTTTCGTTTGATTTGCTAGGAAGTTGATATTTAGGATTCCGGGTATGAAATAGTCATGTACCACTGGTGGAGGCTGAGCTATTTTTCTTTCTTTGGTCTTGCAGGATTACAGGATTCCGGTATGTGCGCAGCTACTGGTAATGATCGTGATTGCAGGAAGGCTATCGCTCTTGCGGTTTTTGTATTTAAACCAGTCTCCTGGCTAGCAGGAGACAAAAGACTTCGACAGTCCTTCAGTCTAAGAATACACTTGGTTGAACGGCAATCCCTGAGTCCCATTTGTCCTTCAACTATTATCTCTTACTTCCAGTCCCCTGAAGCCTCCTTTAGCACTAGCACTAGCAGGTCTATCGCCGGTCCTATTGTATCTTCGTTAGACAGGAATAAACCTGTTACAACAGCCAACACTCCAGACAGTCTGGACTCCGAAGAAATTCGCTATAGTCCGCCCACCCCCGCGTTTCCCTGTCCTCACAGGGTCAACCACGCCACATCAGCTCAACAGGGCTCTACTTGACTATTGCTTCCTGGACAGCCCTGCCACGGCCAATAAAACCATCCTCCTTCCCTTCAGGGACCCCTTCGAGCTATCCGAAACCAAGAACTTGAGCGCCCTGGCCCGCTCCACACCTTCCTCCGCGCCCGGCCCTGACAAGACCCCCAACCCGGTCTGGAAAAAGATTAACAGGGTCGCCCCATGCATCATTCTCCGCTTCCAGGCCCCCCGCTTCTCGCCAGGTTTCCACCCCCCCCTCCCTCAAGAAACCGAACAGGATTGTTCTTGACAAGCCTGGCAAACCTTCCTACTACTCCCCCTCCTCGTTCCAGGGAATAGTCCTGCTCCAGATCTCTAAGATACTGGAAAGGATCATGACAGGCTGGCTAGCAAGTGTGGCCCGAGCGGTAGTGCTCCTTGATCCCCATCAATGCGGCTCACTCACAGGTCTTTCAACCTCCGATGCGTCTACCACCCTAATCCACATGGTTAACACACTCCAGATGGCCAAGCGCAAAGTGTCCACCCTGTTTTTGGATATCAAGGGAGGGTTCCACAATGTCAACGCAACAAAACTCTGCAGAATGCGCGGCTCGAGCGGGGGGTTAACCCCTACCTGGTATCCTAGACCAGGTCTTTCCTAACAGCCAGATCCTGGCGCCTTGTCTTCCAAGGCTCCCCGAGGGTCTTCTCTCCGGTAGCTGTGGGGACCCCTCTGGGCTCTCCCATCTCATCGCTCCTCTTCGTGATCTATGTATCCCGACTCTACTTTGAAATCCAAAAGGCCTCACACTGTCCTACTTGGATGATTTTGCCCTTACTGCCTCCTCACTGTCCTACCGACGCAACATCCAGCTCCTACAGTACTACTACTCCGCCATCGAGGTCAAAGGCACCCGCCTAGGAGTATGTTTCTCCCTCCCCAAGACAGAACTAATCCACTGGCGTACCCCTAAGGACAGGGACCCGCCCTCATCCTCCCCCATCCACCTGGATGGTGAACCCTTTCACCCCAAGATAGAGCTCAGATCGCTGGGCTACTGGTTCACCCCCTCCCTCTCCCCCACTTCTAACTTCACGAAAAGATTGGCCAAGGCCCAAGCAGCCTTCGTGGTGGTCAAAAGGCTCTCTCAGCCAGGAATGGGGCTGCCCCCCTTCCTCTACCACAGATTGGCTTCATCGCTTCTCTTCCCGATCCTCACCTATGGGGGCGAAGTCTTTGCCCGTTCAGCGCACACCATTCGCACGATGTCGAGCTTTTGGCACAAAGTCCAGAGATCGACCACAAACTGCTTCATATGCACCCCCACAAATATACTAGCTATTGAGGCCTGCCTACCCCTGCCCAACCTGCTACTAGGATAACTGGGATACAACAGAAGGCTAGCCGGCCGAAGAGTGCTGTGCTCCCCACCGGAGATCAACCCAGCCACTGCCCGCCTCTCCCAATCAGTGCAGACACCCTCTCTGTTTCCCCATCCTCAGAACCACCGCGATTGGGTGGCCCGGAACACGCGAACCCTCCTCCCCCTCAAATGGCTTGAACCAAAACCTGCATCAAAGAACAGAACCCACCTCCCTATCGTTGCCATCGCCCACTCCATGCTCTTCCTCCTGGGCCCAGAAGGTGATAAGCCACTCCCAGTTATCTCCCAACACCGGCTCTTTGAGATTTACCCTGAACAGCCATCGGGTCTATCCTACACCCAGCTGCAACAGAGATGCCGCGACCGCCTACTGGAAGAGTGGCGTGCAGTCACCCCCGACCCAGCAAGATACAGGTACCTCCCGTCCCTGAACCCCACCCCTTCATGGGCCACAACAAATTCGACGCAGGTTGGATTCACCAGATGAGGTCCGGGAAAATCTACCTCAACCCATACCTCTCCTGTGTCAACGCCGACCCCCCGACATGCCGGAGCTGTTGCCAAGCCCCCAAGACCTTCGACAATACCATATTGTCCTGCCCTGCCAAGAGGCCAGCGAGGGACCGCCACCTTCGACCACACCATATTGTCCTGCCCAGCCAAGAGGCCAGCGAGGGACCGCCACCTTCACGGGATCTCTGACCTGTCCTCTGAAGCCCGCGTCTGGTCCACTCTGATGCTACTACGCGCACTCTGGAGCTACGTTAGAAGCACCAACACCGCCTTCCCGCCAGCAATGTTCGACTGCCCCAGCTCTGCCGCCATGTCGGTTGTTTCACACGCCTCAGCTGTAGTTTCTTTTGGTTGCTTTATGTTGTCACAGGAGAGTTAGGTTTTCTTTACATATTGTTATACTTGCTGTATTTTTCCGCTGGTTTGGAAGGGTTTCCTTAGTTTACTTTACTTGATTTTCGCACCCGTATGTGGGCCAGGGACTGGTACGGGCCCTCTGTGAAGCTGTCTGGTGACGGATGTTTCCTTTGTTTGTTTGTTTTGGATTTGAGGTTTTGTTTTCGCCAAAGCTAGTACTCCATACGGTTTCTTGTACCCTAACAATGAATACATGATATAAAAAGAAAAAAAGAAAAAAAGCCCTTTATCTCCTACCAGCTTTCTCGTCGGCTCCACCTCCAGCGATTGAAATCTCAACACCATGGGAAATCGTCGTAAGAGGGTCTCCCGCCTCGGGTCTCCCTTGATGGCTTCTGCCTAGAAGTATCACCCACCCATCTCTTCCTTTGCTCTCTGTGGGGTCTCTGGCCTCCCCTCACACTTGGTTCTTGATTCTGTCTTCGTTTAAGCACATCAGCAAAAAAAATCAGTTTGCGTTATTTGCATTTCAGCGCACCCTGCATCTTCTGGCTGCGTTCTGTTGGACAATCTTTTTGAAGTTATGTAATCAAAAAACCCGTTTCATTTTAAGATTAATCTAACAATTACGTAGACAAACATGAATTTTCAGCCCTAACGGACAACATTTACATGTCCATTTTGGCTTCTGAAGTTTAAAACTGGATTCATAGCATGCACAGGATGCTGACCAGATGCAAACTCCACTACAGGGTGCGTTCAGATGCGTGTGGATGCAAAATCGAGTTTTTTTGCTGATGCACTCTTGCGTTCATGTTTCTCCCCCTTACCCCTCACTTCACAACGTTTCTCGCCTGGCGATTTGCATGTCGGCAGCCTATTACCCTAGCTGGAATAGCTTGCATAATTATGCGCGAGTTATATGCCACCATGGGGGAGAGCATATATCCAAACCCAAGCTTCCTGAGTAGGGACTTCGCGGAGGCATCTAGGACACTACTCAGGAACTACAAAGAGTTCACGTTTCAAGATATGGCTAACTGATTGGAACGATGATTAGAGAATCAGTACTCTACTGTTACTAATGCATACGCATCATGCATGGATAGATGAATATCGGATTTGATCACTCCATATTCATGATACTCTTGGTATGTAGGCATTTAGACTGCATATTCCATTATAGTCTATCAGGATGAAGGATCGAAAACTGACTACTGGTGGAGTGGGTACACCCTCAGAAGAAATAGCAGTCAGGAGATTCTCAGAGTCGAGCTGGGCAAGATTCAGGGTCAAACAATGTTCGCACTGTGTTCTGAGGAACTGAATTTCTAGAAAGATGCTTCTTTACTAGAGAAGTCAAAGTAGGGTGAACATTAGTATAAATAGTAGGGCTCTCACCAATAGTTGAGAACATCATCAAGCAACAAAGAAGAGACCTTAACAATATTATAAGTTATTACGATATTCTTCTAGTACTTTATCGAACAATTGTTCTTGAGCCTTCCTGACCTATAATTCATTGTCTCGAATATCCCCACCCTAGTTAACCCGGAATCCTACCGTGTTAGCTACCCCGTGACACTATATTGCTATTCTTCAGTCACCAAGGCCCCATTAGCCCCTATGTTGGCAGACATCCTCGTCTGCATCATCCTCTATTATCCTTTTTTCATCTTTGAAGAAACCCAACAGGCTGCTATTGTCCCACCTGAACCCACGATCACTGAAGATTCTGATTTCTTAAACGACTAGTAACCTGACTCAGAAGGAGGTATAACTTTACCTTGTTCCTCTCCTTCACCACCTCTTGGCTTGTCTCGCCCTTCTACTCCAGAGACTATTATTCTTTCAACGCAAGCCATCAAACAAGTGGTACGAAAACAAAAAATTCTTCAAAACCTTATTGACGCTGAAGAACAAAATTTGTGGGTAACACCACAAGGGTCCTTTCGTTACCCTTTCCCTACTATAGCGAAGAGTCGTAAAAAGGCTCGACGATACTGGAGAGTTAGAAATCCTCTTACTAATTAAATGATCACTAACCTCTACCATAGCCCTTGTGAGCCCCAACTCTCCTCACCTGGAACTCATTCGAGATCCCGATCCACCTATGGAAGATGATGATACTTCCACTCCGCAAGCATCCTCGTTCGACCCATCCTCTTGTGCTATGACCGTTACCTCAATCCCACGTTCGGTAATATATTCCCCAATGAGTCGTTCCCATAGTACGCAATTTCGTGTCGAAAAAAACCTGTCATGATCAACATCCCGTGAACGCGCAAGAAACACTACGAACCAAATGGAACTTCTTAAGCACCAAATCAGACAAGCTTTCCAACACATTTCTTCATTCATCAACCAAAGTCAAGATGAGAACTTGATTGCTTTGGACGCTTTATCGAAAAACGCTAGGACCCAATACACCAACCTATAGTTATTACAAAAAAGGTTAGCAAAGGGTGAATTAATCGTTTACAAAGAACTCCAAGATGCAAGAAAAGCACTAGCAACTCTCGAAGGAGCAACTCATGACGAACCAGAACAACTAAAGTTAGCTATTGCACAAGAATTTAGCCGCCAATACGCTCAGCAAAAGGAAAAAGTGCGGTGATCGGAAGTCCGAGACAAAATATTGGAAGCAGAAGTACTATCCCTTAAGGCGCAATTTGCTGAACAACTCAAAAAACAGGACGTTGAATGGCAACGAGTCCTGAGACATCAGGAAGATCGTGCTGCTGAACTATTAAATCAACAAAAAGCCAATGCAGCCGACCAGCATCAAAAGGACCGCCAAGCAGCAAAGGAGCTTCTGGATAAACAAAATCAGAAATTCCAAAACGCAATACAAGCCTTGACGGACAGAATAGACCATCATGAAAAACCCAGCTTTACCATCCCGCCTACAGAGGAAGGGGATGGTGACCCAGGAGCTTCTAATCAGGGACAATTCAATCCTTGGGATCCTCCAAAAATCCTAATCCTAATAAACAACCAGCTTCAACTCTCCGGCAAAATACAGAGAAAGAAGTTGACTGTGGAGAAAATTACCAACCACCTCCACCACCGCCAAGTAACATTGGCGGTGATCCAGATCCAGACCCTAGTGATCATGACGATGATGACGACCAAGGTGGAGACGATGGCAGGGGCAGAAGAGACGGACGTCCAGCAAGCAACGCTCAAGGACTATCGGTTCCTAGAGACACATCTCCCTATACAAGAGGCATACTAGAATTTTTGCAACAACTCAGTACACCGACTCGATCAGTAAAAAAGGCGGCTGAACCCCCTTACTTCTTTCAGGGAGATGATAACCAAGATGTTAGAAACTGGCTAACCGCATGTGAAGATTATTTTGATCGAAACCCTTATCAATGGGAGAACCACTCTCATCGCATTGTTTTCGCCCACGGTAAAACTAAGGGAAACAAGGTAGCCCCTTTTGCAGAAAAATATCGAAAAGTCATGGGAGGAATAGGAGGTTTTACTAGAGATCCCGATTATTCAACTTGGGAAAGATTCCGACAAGAAATTATCAAAAGATATATTGGTATCGAGGAGGAACGACGAGCCCTAGATGCAATACATAGGATTAGTTATAAGGGAAAAATCGATACATACCTTCTCCTCCTCGAAAATGTCAACATCAAAGCCGGACTCACAGGAATAGTGTGAAGGGTCCGTGTCGAAAGCAAACTCCCTCAAGAAATTTTACTTTGCCTATCTCACTTTGGATTCGCCACCGATAACGAATGAATGAAAATCTTAAGAAAAGTAAGTAGGTAAGAGGAGGAACTTCTAGAAAGAGGAAAATTAACCAAATCTCTAACAACCCCGCACGCACCGCCTCCTAAGCGAAAACAAGAAGAGTCCGACAAAGGTTTCAACACAAAATACGAAAAGAAGGGGTCTGACAATAAAGCCGGAAAGGGATCGTCCCGATGGAAGACACCACGGAATAACACCGCAAAAAATAAAAATACAAATACCGCAAAGGACGAACATACCGATTGGAAAAAGGATCACGACAGAACCAAGGACGAGGTGGTTGAAAAACGAAAGAAGGAGAAGCGCTGCACCCGTTGCAGGATGGACAACCACACCTGGAGACAATGCTGTAAGCCAATATTGGTTGCCGTAACCTTCTCATACAAACATAGGGGAAACCCTAAACAACCATTCAAACCAAGAACTAGCACTCTCGCAGTGCACCAACCTCCTCTACCACGACAAGAACAACCTCCAAAGGTTAACTTAATACAATGAGAAAGACCATCACAACTCTTGGAATTATCCGACACTGAAATGTCATAGGTGTACGCGTCTCAAAAATATCTAAGTATTTTCTTTCTTAAGTCTATAAGTCCTTATTTATCTCGCTTAGCAGACAAACTAGGGCGGATCTCACCCTGTCCTTAAGAATGATAGGGCCACGAGCAAGCAAGTCACGTCTTAGATTCGTGAAGCAAGCAGATACCACTTATTCTTAAGGTAAGCAGGAAGTGATTACGAAGATTTTTTCACACGCGTTACACCTCGGCATGTTTCGGAAATTCTTGGCAAAGTCTTGGCGCTCGTACAAATTTTCTCGCTACAGAATGCGGAGATACTACACCTGCAAGAGCCATCGAACATGGAGTAAGGGGACTGGTGTATCGGTACCTTCCTAGGAAGAAACCTGGGGTTTTTTGCCTTCCGAGAAAGGACTTTAGAGTTGCCCCCAGAAGGAGTACATTTTCTTTCCCCCGAAGGGGTCAGGTATTCCTAATTTGGAATGGTTTTCCCATTTTATCGACTTGGGTGTCTTGGGATAAGGATCAGGGGTCGTGAAACCCCCTGGGCTCTCCCGGGCTCAAGGTGCCACCAGTACAAATTACATTTGTTCTTGCCAGAGACTGGACTCGAACGCCTGACCCTACGTGTAAAGATGGGTGAGCCTGCCCCATCTTACCAACTAGACCATAGCGAACGGTTTAGAAATACAGTCATATGATCAGGTATTATACCCCAACCTCGCGTAACCTCAAAAACACGAGAAACGCGTTTATGCAACAATAACCCAAACTATGCAACAACAAAGAGTGTCGCTAAGACAACCACGTTACATGAAAGCTAAGTTTTGTTTACCTTTATTGTTTGTTATTTTAATTTTGTTATTTGATATTGCATTGTTTGGCGTTGGGATTTGGCTCGTTTAATGAGCTTTATATCTACGGGAACCCCTCGGCAGGGGGTAAGGACCGCTTGTAGTGGGTTGCCCAAAAGTATATAATATTTTAATCGTTTATTATAGAAAGTTTGTCTGAGGAGACCTATCTGTTAGAAACAACGCGGGCGTTGTAACAAACACCCAACTATACAACACCCACAATGCCTGCTAAGCGAGGTAAACAACAAACTTACAGTCGCATCAAGCGAACCGATATTATTATCAAGGAACCATAACGCTATGATTGTCCTAAGGGACATGCTCACATTTACATCCTCGGCAAACTCTATCCAATCCCAGTCTTGTTAGACTCAGGATCGCATATTTTCCTTATCAACGAACCACTCGTTAATGACCTTCACATCCCTTACCACTCTCGGGCTAAGGCAGTCCAAATCTAAGGTTTCACAGGAGAAGCAATTTCTTCCAGTAGATCATACTTTACAAAACCTCTCTATCTAGAAATAGGGACCAACAAACACTTATAGCTCGTTACCTGCGAAATAGCTCCGGCAGGAAAGTATGGAATGATTATACCTTTTGGGTAGTGGCATCAAGAACACCCCATAAAAAATAATGCCAACCCAGACATGTAGTGCTTTGATGATACTGACTGCCAACCCCATCTCCTCCCTGAGGATGAAGAAATCCCCGTAGAATGGGATGAGGATGTGCTAAACAATCCCAACGCAGTGGTTATAGGCAGGATTGAAAGGGTTGATGAAGAAAATGTTACTATCATCGATCGCCTGCCAGATCAGTACCACGATTACCTGGACCTATTCAGACCTTCTACGGCAGAAAGACTTGCCCCCGCGGTACCTTTGATCATGCCATCGATCTCAAACCAGATACCCAACCACCCTGGGGCCCGATATATCCGTTATCACAGAAACAGCACGACGCTCTTCGGAAATACCTTGACGATATGCTCAAACAAGGAAAGATTTCCCCCACCAAGTCCCCTGCGGGCGCACCAATCCTTTTTGTACCAAAACCCGACCGTCGCTTACGGCTAGTTGTCGACTACTAAGGTTTGAACAAGGTTACAGTGCACAACAAATACCCCATCCCCTTAATGACAGGATTGAGAGATCAGGTCTGGGAAGTGATGGAGTAACCCCATCATGTTATGTTAGGTTAGGGCACCCCTGTAGGTGTGAGCAGGGCTATTGACCAGACCACGCGGCGGTGACTGGTGTTGTGTGGTAGGAGCCCACTGTTCGGGCCACCACAAACTGTATCTAGTCTGAGCTGCGTTCCTTTCTCTATACAACAACAACTCATGGTTATCATACTCCACCGCGAACACACTTGTCATATATATTGGATATCGAACACATCTCAGTTTTCCTATCAGCGACTGACCCGGATCATTCTCGTGACGACAGATCACATCCTTGCTGTCCCCTTGCGGTGACTGTCCGATGGCACATTCCCTGCGCGCAAACCAGACCTCCATCAGGTTCTGTGCCCGGCCAAATCGATCGGGATTGTTGGCCGATAACAGGAAAAGGTTTTTACACACACGCACGCAAAAGGAAAAAGTTTTTCACCCCTTGATCTTTCGGCAGTGAATATTTTTTCGGTATCACCTATCACCACACTACGTTGTCCTACGTATGCTTCCGTGTCTAGCTCAGAGTAGCAGCGCCGTCGGTAGTAGGAGCAAAGATGAATGGACAAGATGGTTCATCATCGTTGGTTGGCATGAGCTTTGCGAAGCTGGATGGGACCAATTATGGGTTGTGGGCGATGAGGATGACAGACTATCTCCAGTGAGAAGGTATGTGGAACCTAGTCAATAGTCGTGAGGAGCTGCTGGAGAAGCCGGAGAAAGCAGAGTCTGACAAGAACAAGCTTGTCAAAGAGTACGAGAGAAATATGGAAAAGTACGAGAAGCAAGACCTTCGGATGCAAAAGGCAAGCGGTACGCTTCAGATGGCAATGACAGACGCTATCGCGATTCGCTACTACAACGAAATGGAGTGGACTACAGCTTCAAGTATCTGGCTCGACGCGCACGCCCATTATCAAACGGCTACTAGCTACGACTCGAACCATTTGCAACGAGAGCTATACGAATCTACGCTTGAGGAATCGGGTACTATACTCGAGTACATCAACCACATTCAGGAACTCAGAGACAAGCTCGTGATGTGTGGGCAAACCCCGTCATACGGGCATTTAATTTTTCACATCTTGGAGGGTCTAACTGAGACGCCAGAGTGGACAACATGGGTTATGGTAACCAAAGCCGCACTTCCGGACCAGAATTCTCTCGCTGGATTCAAGAAGTTAAAACAACTACTGCTAGCCTATGAGGCTGAGCTTCGTAGAAAGAAGTCCCTACTTCCCGACCAAGCATTATATACGAAGGGTAGAAGAGGAAACCAAAGACGTCAAGAAAGCACAGGTCCGGCTACTCAGTCAGTATCGAGAGTGAGAGGGAAAAGTCAGAGGCCTAATTCCTTCAGTGGTACATGTCACGGCTGCGGCAAGAAAGGGCATAAGAAAGCTGATAGCTGGCATGAGCGCAACATCAGCGCACCCGGTGGGGGAGGAAGGAAGGAAGGAAAAATAAGACAATCGTTATCCCATAGGGGACCGGATTTCGGAGCAAAGAACGATCACATTTTCCTGAGCGATGGGCAGACAGCAATCGCTACTGAACGCAAAGCGGACACTTTGAGAGAGAGAGAGAGAGAGACCTATTCTGGAGAAGAAGTAGACTGTGGATATACTGTTGAACGCGTGCTGAGAGGAGTAGGCATGATGAACGAAATTGAATGGGTGGTTGATTCTGGGTGCACGAACCACATGGCTGGAAACCGCAACGCTTTCGTTAAAGAGACCTACGTTTCTCTATCAGCAAACCGATGCCAAATGAAAACAGCGACGGGAGAGCTTGTTTCCACCGCTAGTATTGGCACAGTTTAAACTTATACATGGATGCCAGGAGGAGGTCGTCAGCGGTTGTTTCTGACTGAAGTACTTCATGTACCAGGAGCGACAGAGGCTGGATTGATATCGGTCAGCCAGCTAACCAAGAAGGGCGTCAAGATCGCGTTTATGGATGATGTGGCGGAGTTCTATCAGGATGGGATTCTAATCACTACCGCTGAGAAATGGAACAAGCTCTACAAACTAATACAGAGTGGGAAGTACCTCGATTGCGGTTTGCTTCTTTCCAAGAAGGACGATACGGTGACTGCGCTCTGGAATCATAGGCTTGGATATCTACACCTACCAGCTGTACTAAAGATGAGTAACACGGAGGTAGCGAGTGGTATGCCTTGTTTGCAAGCAAATAATGGGGAGAATCACTGTACGGCGTGCCTTACGGGAAAAATGACGCCTATACTGTTCCGAGCGTCAACCCACAGAACCAAAGCGCCATTAGAGTTAGTCCATTCAGATGTTTGTGGACCGATGCAGACTCAATCCCTTGGAGGATATCGATATATTATACTCTTCATCGACGATTTTACCCAATATACGTCGATATACTTTCTCAAGTCAAAGAACGAGGCAGCCGGCTACTTCCAGAATTACAAAGCGGCTGTGGAGAAGTTTTTCAGTGACAATGAGAAGGGTTTCAAGATAAAGGCGATTAGGACCGACTGCGGAGGTGAATCCTCGAGCGGTGAGTTCCAGAGGGAGCTAAAGTGGTCCGGCATCGAGTGGCAAGTTACCGTGCCTTATACTCCCCAGGAGAATGGAGTCTCAGAGAACAGCAACAGAGTTCTAGTGGCGAGAGCCAACGCATTGATCCAGCATGCTGGAGCACCTAAGAGTTATTGGGCGGAAGCGCTACAGGCGACGGTCTACTTAAAGAATGTGTCTTTGACCAAGGGGACACACGGAATCGACGCGAAACCGCATCAGTTATGGTTTGGATGGGAGCCTGATATCAAGCACCTGAGGGTGTGGGGATGTACGGCATACTGTTTTATTCATCCAGCAAAACGCCCAGATAAAAAATGGGGTCCTAGAGCCGAGAAGATGGTTTTTGTAGGTTACAAACAGACTACGAAACAATACCGGCTCTACAACTCTGCAGCGAGACGTATAGTGATCTCGCGAGATGTAGTCTTTCATGTGGACACATCATATTTCCGTCCGACGGATCAGAAGATATTCCTACTGTTTTCCTAATGAACCGGATTTACCTCCACCTTCACGAGACGAAGCTCCGGTGAGTACCCTCAGGAGGAGCCTCAGGAGAATACCACTACCACCGCTACCACCACTTCTATGGGCAAAGTTGTCCGGCACACCAGAATCCGCTGAGCGAAAAGCACCGATGAAAGCAAGAGAGGAAAGTGATAAAAAGGATGAAGCGAGTGGTACAGTGAGGAAGAGACGGATAGACACAGAGCGTGTGACTAATCTCAGTCCTTTCTGGGATACTGTGGAGGAAGATGACAGACAAAGCCGAGGTGAGGGAGCTGAATCTTCCAGTGTGGGAGGTAGTAGGATTAGAAGTAGAAGGAGTAGCAGAGGCAGCAGACGAGATGGCGACGAGCCAGAAGAAGATGCTGTGAATGTCAGAATCGACTACACTTTTATGGTCACTAATGGACCGGAATCAATCAATGCAGCCTTGCCTGGTGCATATAGAGAGGAGTGGGTTAAGGCTATTAATTCAGAGCTGGATTCACTCGAAACACATGATTCGTGGACTGTGGTACCAGCAACGGATGAGACGAGGGATCTACGCATGATTTCATCACGCATGGTTTTGCAAAAGAAGTTGGGGGAAGACGGACGGGTTGCACGATTCAAAGCACGTTTGATTGCGCACGGTTTTCGGCAACGTCCCGGTGTTGACTCCCTCGAAACCTAGAGTCCGACGATCTCGTACCCTGCGATTCGGATGGTTCTATCGAAGGCTGCCCCAGACGACCAAGAAATCGTCCAGTTGGACATCGTTACCGCTTTTCTCGAAAGCAAAATACAGGAGGAGATATACCTCCAGTTACCAAAAGAGTTTGGTGTATCATCCAGAGGAAAGATAGTACTTCAGGATAGATATAATGATGACAAGAGTGGGACACGAACAACCAATGTCGTAGTTCAGCTGAAGAGAAGTCTTTACGGTCTACGGTAAGCTGGTTGTAACTGGTACAACACACTCGAGTAACATCTAAAAAAGGAACTGGGAATGGAAAGTTCTAAGTACGAAGCTGGAATTTATACAACGGAATCTGGTGCGACTATCATCATTTGGGTGGACGACATGCTACTTATTGGGAGTAAAGCGGAAGTCACATGGATGAAGTCAGCAATAAGCAAGAGGTTTAAGATCAAAGACCTTCGAAATGTGAAGTTTTTCTTGAGTATGCTAGTCGAACGCGATCGGCACAAGAGGAGGATCTATATCAGCCAGGGGGCATACATCAAGAACGTTCTCATTAGGTTTAAGATGGAGAACAGTAAGGGGTGTCCGACGCCCATGGATTCCAAAAGCAAGCTACAGAATAGACTAGCAGAGGAGGAAGCAACAGAAAAACATCAATACCAGGAGGCTGTCGGCTGTCTTACCTACGCAGCTATTACTACAAGACCCGATATTGCCTATGCGAGTGCATTGGTGGAGCGATTCTCGGCAGACCCATCTACAGCGCACTGGGAAGCAGTTAAGAGAATTTTACGCTATCTGCGAGAGACGCAGGAACTACGTCTACGACTCGGGAGAGGAGAAAATCGAGCGATTGGGGGAGTACGCAGGCACTCCAATAATGCACCAATCATGGTATATGCAGATGCAGACTTCGCTGGAGAGGTTGACAGCATGTGGTCTACAAGCGGTTTTGGCGTTCTCGATCATTATGGAACTATCGTTCATTGGAGGAGTTAAAGACAGAAGACTGGGCCAAGTCAACCGCAGACGCAGAATTCAACGCCACCGCGTTTGCAGTAGAGGAGGCTATTTGGCTACAGAAGCTACAGGAGGAGCTTTACGGAAGAGGAAATGGAAGTGAAGAGGAAGAAGGAAGACTCTTAGTGTCAGCGTTTAACGACAATCAGGCCTGTATAGCGAGTCTGATGAATGGACAGTTTAAGCCTTTAACCCAGCATGTGGGTGTGAAGTATTTCTGGTTGCGCAAGTTAGTCAGGGACGGAGATGTGGATATCTCATATGTTAGGACTGACACCATGATAGCGGATGGGCTCACTAAAGGATTGGAGCGAGCGAAGCACCAGAACCTTCTTAATATATTGTCAGTTTCTATATAACTCGTCTGCGAGGCAGAGATGTTTAGTTTTTTACTTGTTCACAAGTGTTTTTTTTTCTTTTTCTCTGCGGATGGATATTAATGGGAGAATGTACGATGGGATTAGGGCGAGTGATAGAGTAACCCCATTGTGGTATGTTAGGTTAGGGCACACTTGTAGGTGTGAGCAGGGCTATTGACCAGACTGCGCGGCGGTGACTGGTGTTGTGTGGTAGAAGCCCACTGTGCCACCACAAACTGTATATAGTCTCAGCTGCGTTCCTTTCTCTGTACAACAACAACTCAGGGTCATCACACTTCTTTGCGAACACACTTGTCATATATATCGGATATCGAACACGTCGCAGTTTTCCTATCAGCGACTGACCCAGATCACTCTCGTGATGACAGATCCGATCATTGCTGTGCCCTTGCGGTGCCTGTCCGACAGCATATTCCCTGCGCGCAAAGCAGACCTCCATCAGGAAGCTCTGATCTTTTCTAAGCTAGACCTGAAGGACGGCTTTCACTTAATAAGAATTCAAAAGGGGGATGAGTGGAATACAGCTTTTCAAACCCATGATAGCCATTACCAATATCAGGTTATGCCTTTTGGATTGGTTAATGCACCCGCTACCTTTCAAACCATGATGCACGAAATATTACGCGAGTTCCTAGATCAAGGAGTGGTAGTATAAATCGATGATATCCTAATCGACTCTCTGACTCTGGAGAAACATATTATACTCGTTCGCAAGATTTTACAACGACTTCGGGAATACCGAATGGCCATCTCCTTGGAGAAAAGTGTGTTTCATGTAAAAAAGGTGGACCTTTTGGGATATGTGGTTGCAACGGACGGGGTGACTATGAACAAAAAGAAGGTCGAATGAATTAAGTCGTGGAAAGCCCCTGCCTCGGTTAAAGACATCCAAATCTTTATTGGGTTTGCTAATTTTTACTGTCATTTTATAAAAACTTCTCGGCAATCTGCATACCAATTATAAACCTACTAAAAGGGGATCCTAAGAAATTTTCCTGGGGAAATGAACAACAGGAGGCCTTTGAGGACCTGAAACGTCAGTTCATCTCGGCTCCTATCCTATGTCACTTCTATCCAGACTTGTTCACAGTGGTTGAAACAGATGCCCTTGACTATGCCCTTGGTTGCATCTTATCACAATTCTATGGCAAAAGACTTCATCCTGTGGCTTTCCACTCTCGCAAACTCTCACCGGCCAACCGAAATTACGACATTCACGATAAGGAGCTCTGGGCTATCGTTCTCGCCTTCATGGAATGGAGACATTACCTGGAGGGAACGGAAAAGCCGGTAACAGTCTATACTGATCATCAAAACCTCCAGTATTTCCTTACGACAAAAGTCTGGACGCATAAACAAATAAGGTGGGCTGAAAGGTTATGTGGTTTTAACTTTAAAATAGTCTATCGTCCCGGAACCAAAGGAGGCAAGCCAGACGCTTTAAGCAGGGGGTCGGAGTACTGCCGTGAGGAGGGAGTTACGCATCGCGAACAACAAATTCTACAACCCAAGCACTTCGGAAAATTCTAGATCGCCATTGTATGCGGTTCAAATACACAACAGCTCCAACAGGGATTGCCTTAGATGGAAAGGGAAATGGAAATTCGGGTACAAAGACTTTCAGAAGACTCACGAATCCGGACAAAAGGATCAAAGCTAGCAGCAGAACACGACCTCTACAGTACCGAAGACATTAACATCGCTGCAAATAACTGAGCACTGGTTAAGATTGGCCTAGCCATCGCTATACCAGAAGGAACCTACGGTCGCATAGCATCTAGAAGTGGTTTGGCGACTAAAAGAATCTCGGTAGGCGCAGGGGTTATTGACTCTGATTATAGAGGAGAAGTCAAGGTCCTCCTTGTTAACTATAATAGTGTAAACTATCAAGTAAGAAAAAGTGACCGCATAGCTCAGCTAATTGTGCAACGAATAGATGATCAAAATTGGATGAAGGGAGAAGTATTGGATGCGACATAAAGGGCAGAAAAAGGATTTTGGAAGTAGCGGGCTAGGAGCGGAGTTGAAAGAGGTTCAACCAATGATATGCTTCCTTCAAGCAGATGGCAAGCATTAGTTCAACGATTCTTTCGATATTAATCAACACCCTATATTACGCAAGTGACAAGTCCTCCTATCTAACGCAATTATCGCTAAAGCCAGCTTAATAAAATTCGAAGAGGATTTTCTATCATCTGTTAAACAGGCGGCAAGGGAGGATGAGAACTGGATGCGAAGAAGGGAAGAGTTGAAAACCTTAACGAAGGAAGAAAAAGAACTACCTAAGCAATGGTGGATAGCCGAAGGCCTACTCTACTACAAGGATCGCCTATTCATCCCCGATAACGAAGATCTGCAAACTCTTATCAGTAAAGGTTGTCATGATCCCAAGATAGCAGGACATTTCGGACAAGAAAAACCCCTGGAAATTATCACACAAGATTTCTATCGGAAAAATATAACAGATTGGGTAAACAACTATGTCATATTCTGTACAACATGCCAACAAGCGAAAGTCCCGAGACATGCTCGCTTTGGGTTACTTAGTCCCCTATAAGTCCCTTAAGCAGCTTGGGCCTCTACATCGGTAGACTTTATCATGCAGCTACCGAACTCGGCAGGGTATACTGAGATTAGGGTTGTAGTAGACCGATTCACAAAAATGGCCCACTTGATCGGATTACAAGAAAATGCCACCGGTAAAGAGGTGGCAGAAGCATTCCTTAAAGAAGTATGGAAACTTCACGGGCTACTGTCAGAAATTATCTCAGATATGGATGCGAAGTTTGCGGGTGAACTTTGGGAGTCATTGTGTAAAAGACGTGGGATTAAGAGAAAAATGTCGACAGCATATCACCCCCAAACCGATGGCCAAACGGAAAGAGTCAATCAAGTATTAGGAGGATTTCTGCGAATATTTGTCAACTACGATCAGGATGACTGGTATCACCTCTGACCCCTAGTCGAGTATACCTACAACAACTTAGTTACATCTGTACATGATATTACCCCCAACTTCGCAAACTACGGATATCATCCACAAACTGAATGTTTAAAAGAATGAGAAGCACGAAATCCAGGAGCCAATCTTTATGCCCACTGGATGCAAACGATACATCAACAAGCGAGACAATCACTGGAAAAGACGAGGGAAGCCATGGGACAATATGATGATCGAAAAGCTAAGCAACAACCAGAATTTAAAGTTGGTGAGTTAGTTATGCTCAATGCGAAAAATATCCTTACAAAACGCCCCTGTAAGAAGTTAGCTCCAAAACTTTACGGCCCCTTCAAAATCCTAGAACAAAGAGGAGAACTCTCCTACAAGTTAGAAATATCAGATCGATGGAAAATACACCCAGTATTCCAGGTGTCTCTTCTCGAACCCTACTGAACCTCCCCTTGACCTGCCCGAGAACAACCACAGAGGACCCCAGAAGAGATAGATGGAGATCTTGAGTGGGAGCAGGAAAAAATAGTAAAGAGAGAAATAATCTCTTATGAACGAAGAGTTCGTGGAAATACCAGAACTTTTGAAGAACTGCAGTACTTTGTAAAATGGAAAGTGTGTTTGGAAAATGAAAACACCTGGGAACCACCGGAGCATTTAGAACATGCTAAGGAATTGGTTGAAGAATTTCATAGGGAAAATGCGGATATGTCACATTTGGGCTAAGTAGTATTACAAGGAAAGGTTTTTCCTGCCGTGGCCAAGTAAACACGGAAGGTTTTTTATCCTACCTAGTAGAGTATGAAAAGGAATTTATGTTTATCGATACACATGTACTATAAGGAGTTTGAGGTCAAACCCCTTTGGTGGGAGCTAATATTACCCTAGCGGGAATAGCTTGCATAATTATTCGCGAGTTATATGCCACCATGGGGGAGAGCATATATCCGAACCCAGGCTTCCTGAGTAGGGACTTCCCAGAGGCATCTAGAACACTACTCAGGAACCACAAAGAGTTCACGTTTCAAGATATGGCTAACTGATTGGAATGATGATTTGAGAATCAGTTCTCTACTCTTAGTAATGCATATGTATCATGCATTGATAGATGAATATCGGACTTGATCACTCCATATTCATGATACTATTGGTATGTAGGCATTTAGACTACATATTCCATAATAGTCTATCAGTACGAAGAGATCGAAGACTGACTACTGGTGGACTGTGGACACCCTCAGAAGAAATAGCAGTCAGGAGATTCTCCAAGTCGAGCTGGGCAAGATTCAGGGTCAAACAATGTTCGCACTTTGTTCTGAGGAACTGAATTTCTAGAAAGATACTTCTTTACTAGAGAAGTCAAAGTAGGGTGAACATTAGTATAAATAGTAGGGCTCTCCCTGATGGTTGAGAAGATCATCAAGCAACAGAGAAGAGACCTTAACAATATTATAAGTTATTACGATATTCTTCTAGTACTTTATCGAACAATTCTTCTTGAGCCTTCCTGACCTATAATCTATTGTCTCGAATAACCCCGGCCTAGTTAACGCGGAATCCTACCCTGTTAGCTACCCCGTAACACAGCCCTCTTTCCATTGTTAATATACAGTAGCTAGTTTTAGTCTATCGGTGAAGTAGTTGCCCTGGTGGCCCTGCTCTCCGGTATTGCACTCTGTCCAGAGTCGCTCTGTCGAAACAGTCAGCTTTCGAAAACTCTTGACCTCGTCTCCGTCCTCTGTGTTCTTACTTCTTCGTTACTGGCAAGCCTTCCCTCTCCCGCTTCCAGCGGTCAGATCTGCTTGCACTGTAGTGCTACACCCCAGCTTGCACCTTACTGCCTCCTCCTTCCCCCTCTCATTGGGCCTCCCCCTCATCTAGGATCCTCTCCAGAAGTGACGCTTCTTCTTCTATAACAAGGGACCAGGCTAGACATGGGGTAATTTCATCCGGTAAGCCTGATGACCATTCGCAGTAGCTGGCACTCCCTTCTGCTGAGTGGCTCTCATCGCCACGTGGCTCCCCTTGCCCTCATCATCCGCTCCCGTGATTTACTCTACGGGCACACCTCCCATTGGGGTCCATTGTATTGCACTGCCTCCTTCGATCACTGTATTCCCTCGCTTGCCAATTACAGGACAGCCCAGCCCGCCCTTATCACATGCCTTGCCTCTAAGCCAATAGGTTGGCAGAAATTCCTCTTGGCCTCCGGCCACAGTAGTTTTATCTTTTCTCTCTATCAGCACTTGGTGCAGCAAGATTCTTTCTTTTGTCCTGGAGTGCCTGCTGAAGGGTTTCTTTGCTCCTGTACATTCTCATGTTTGTTTTCTTCTTGTTTTGGCTTTTCTATGCTTTCCTCCACATTAGTTTAGACTTGTGGCTGGTGTGCGGTTAGGCCTATACCATAGGGTCTTGGGGGTAAGGCGAGTTGTTCATGTTTGATTGCTTTCATTTGGGTGGGGGGTATTTTTTTGTCCCATGACAAGGTGAAGCGGGCCGTTGGATTCTTTTGTGATTTTGTTTCTGCCATAGCTAGCGCTCCATGTAGTTTCTTGTACCTTAACAACGAATACTAGATATAAAAGAAAATTAAAAAAAAGCGTCCTATCTCCTACCTTCCTGCCCCTTACCCTGCACTTCGCGACGCATCCTGCTTAGCGATTTGCACGGTCGGCAACCATCTTTCTATCATCAATACACGGTCGCTACATTCTGGCTATCGGTGAGGTAGTTGCCCTGGTGGCCCTGCCCTCTGGTATTGCACTCTCTCCTGAGTTGTTCCGTCAGTACAATCGGCATTCGAAAAATCGTAACCTCGTCTTGGTCCTCCGTATTCGTACTTCTTGGTTTCTGGTGAGCCTTCTCCCTCCCTCTTCCCATGGTTAGATCTACCTGCATAGTACTGCCATGTCCTTCCTTAGCTGACAACTTATCTGCCCCTTCAGCTGGCACCCTACTGCTCCCACGATAGCTGGCACCTCCACTGCTGAGTTGCTCTCCTCGCTGGGTGACTCCCCTTATGCTCCTCCCACTCCTGCGATTTCCTCTACGATCACAACTACAATCTCGGTTCCTGTGGTCCATGGTATACCACGACATCCTTGGGCTATCCCAATGCTGGGAAAGTCGCCGTCTTCTTAGCGGGTTCACCCGTGGGTTTCGTACCTCGCCGCGACAGCTATAAGGCCCAGACTACAGTAGTTTTATTCTCTCCTCTCTGCCGGCATTTCGTGCCGGGAAAATCTTTTCTTTTGTTGTAAGGGCCCTGCCAAAGGGTTTGCGTCTTGTCCTATTTCTATTCCTATGATGGCTTTTCTTACGTGTCTGGATGAAGGTATTGCTTCGCCTTGCTTTCATCTTACGTAATATTAGGAGGAGGGAGCTTCTCAGAATTCAAGGAGCTTGATTTTTCCCATGAGCGGGTGAAGCAGGTCGTTGAATTGCTCATAGGTTTTGTTTTTGCCATAGCTAGGGCTCCATGCAGTTTCTTGTACCTTAATCAATGAATACATGATATAAAAATAAAATAACAGGAGCCCCCTATCTCCTTCCATCTTTCTCGTCCGCTCCACCTCCAGCGATTGAAATCTGAACACCATGAGAAATCATCTTGAGAGTGTCCTCTGCCTCTGATCTCCCTCGCCCATGGTAACTGCCTGGGGGGTTATCACACTCTCATTTCTTCCTTCTCTCTGAGACCTTTGGCCTCCCCTCCCAGGGGTTATGGATTCCTTCCTGGTTCTATTCTGTCTTCGTTTAAGCATACTTGCATTAACGTTCCTACCCCTTACCCTGTACTTCACGACGCATCTCACTTAGCGATTTGCATGGTCGGTAACCCTCTCTCCATCGTCAACACACCGTTCCTAGCTTTGGGCTATCCATGAAGTAGTTGGCCTGGTGGCCCTCCTCTCTGGTATTGTACTCCCTCCTGATATGCTCGGTTGGTATGGTCAGCATTCAAAAAACTGTAACCTCGTCTCCGTCCTTAGTGTTTGTACTTCTTGGTTTCTGGAGAGCCTTCCCTCTCCCGCTCCCCACGGATAGATCCGCTTCCACTGTACTGCTATGCCCTTCCTTAGCTGGCACCTTATCTGCCCCCTCAGCTGGCACCCTACTGCCGCTCACAATAGCTGGCACCTTCACTGCCGTGTGGATCTCCTCGCCATGTAGCTCCCCTCGCCTCCTTATCCGCTTCTGCAATTTACTCTACGATCGCATCTCGCCTCAGGGTCTATGGTATTGCACTCCCTCTTTGGATGGCCCTATTCCCTCGCTCGCCAATTACAGGGCAGCCCGCCCTTGTCACTCTCCTTGCCCTTAAGCCGATACGTTTGGGAAAATTCTGTTAGGCCATGGGCTACAGTAGTTTTATCTTCCCTGTCCGTCAGCACTTGGTGCCACAAGATTTTTTCTTTTGTTCAGGGGAGCCTGTTGAAGAGTTTCTTTGCTCCTGTACATTCTCATATTCGTTTTCTTCATGTTTTGGCTTTCCTATGCTTTCCTCCACATTAGTTTAGGCTGGTGGCTAGTGTGCAGTTAGGCCTATACCATAGGGTCTTGGGGGTACAGCGAGTTTTTCATGTTTAATTGCATTCATTTGGGGGGAGGGTATTTGTTTGTCCTATGACAAGGTGAAGCCGGCCATTGCATTGTTTTATAGGTTTTGGTTTCGCCATAGCTAGCGCTCCATCCGGTTTCTTGTACCTTAAGTAACAAATACATGATATAAAAATTAAAAATTAAAAATAGAAAAAGCCCCTTATTTCCCTGGTTCTTTACACTACCTGGTATTTCTTTCACGACTCCTGTACTTCAGAATATAACATCTTGTTTTCTGATATCTAAGACCCACGCCAAGAACCCACGAACCCTGACCCTGATCTGTGATTTCGCGATGAGCCTTGACCTGTGATTGTGATCTCTGAACCCTCAGACTAAACGACTGTCATCATTTAGGACCTTCCTGCCCTTGTGTGCCTTGGACTAACGTCCAGTGCCAAGACCCTGTTACATGGGCAGGTCGATGTGAAGTGAAATTACATATATGACAAACAATAGGGATGATATTGGGGAACCTTGAGGTATGCCCACTTGAACTGGGGAGAAGGACTTTGGAGCACCTTGGAACAGTAGACGACAGGTTATTTGAAACAGGAATGATCTGATCCATGAGACCATGTAGTGTGCAACTCCAGCCCCTTTGAGGAAGGAACAGAGTATGGATGCATTCACATTGTCAAATCCCTCTTTGATGTCCAGGAACAGAGTGGTGACCTTTAGGCCAGGGCGGTGCAGTTTTCTGACTGTGTAGACTAGATACAACACTGCATCAAAGGAGCAGAGGGCAGGGAGGAAATCACACTGGTTCTGGTGGAGCAACTTGAGGGAGCTAGCTGCCAGTGAGAGGCCAGAGGCGATAATTCTCTCAAGAATCTTAGAAACTGGGTGGAGGAGGACAATGACTTTAAAGGAAGATGGCGAGTCATAGGAGGGTGTGCCGGGCTTGTCGAGGACTACCATATTCACCTTTTTCATTGTGGTAGGGTGATATCCAAATTTCAGTAAGGGATCAAGGAGGTCGGTAAGTAATTGCGGGGATACAAGGTGTACCCTTTTCCACACTGAGTATGGAATAGTGTTGGGCCCGGGGGCCGATGAATACAAGCATTTTCTAAGTGCCACTGTGATTTGACTCGCCATGAGGGGCTCGTAGTCCTGGTGTGGCTTAAGAATCGTAGGGACTATTGGGAGTAATTTGGGTGGATATCAGTGGGCCAAGAGGGCATTGTTGATCTCCTTCAGTGAGGTGGCCTCAGGTAAGTTGGGGAACTTGGGTGTGACTCTTCCAATAACAAACTTCTTTGCCATCCACATTGTGGGTGGGGTTGTGTCTGTCATGAAGGACTTTCAGTATTGGGCCTTAGCAGCCTTTATCGCCTTGAAGTATCGTGCTTTGAACAGTCGGGCTGTGGCCCTGTCCTGAGGGGCATTGGAGGAGTAGGCTCTTCTGAATACGGAATGGAATTCTTTCCTGAGGGTGGACAAAAGGGGGCTCCACCATGGTTTGACTCAGACAGAGGCACGACATAGTGGCGTGTGCTCCTTGAGGAGGGTAACCAGGTTGTAAAGGTGTATATTGAACAAGTACTCAAGAGAGTGTCTGATTGGGAGGGCTGGCGTAGCTGGCACTGCGGGCGTCTTTGAGGCCTGATTCCAGGGAGTGCCATTCAGTCCTTACCCAATTAGGAGCAGGTAGAGGAGGGGTTCTTATTGGGTAAGTGAACCGCATCATGATGGTCACGTGGTCAGACCCGGTACAGGAGAGGGGCTATCTCTCCGGCCTATTTTCTTTTTTTCTAATCATGCGTTATTTGTTTTAGGTACAAAAAGCCTTATGCAGCGCGAGCCATGAAGAGACAAAAACCTATAAGCCCAATAACAACCGCCTACTTCACCTCTTCATAGGAAATATCCAACACCCCGAGTCCATAGGAAAAGTCCCCCTGGCCTTGCACCTAAGATAAAAATACCCGAGATAAATAAGGAAACAATACATAGAAACGTACAGGTAGAGAGACCCAAAGCCTTCCGCAGGCTCACCAAAACAAAAGAAAAGATCTCGACGGCCACAAACGGTGACCGGGGGGGGAGGATTGACGACCAGCGACATAGGAAAACTCAAGTTTTGAGGACCCACCGAAACTGCGATGTACGGTCGGGCAGGTCAATACATCGATCCAAGGCGTTGGACAATAGCCACGGAGGAAGTGGAGTACGACGACTAGGCGTAACCGAGGAGGGGTCACCCAAACAGAAAGGGTAGAGGGCGAGCGAAGCCACCAGGCAGAGGGGATGCCAGCCAACGACGATGAGCAGTAGGGTGCCAGCCAAAGTGTAGCAGTAGGGTGCCAGCCAATGGGGAGCAGTCGGGTCCCGGCCAAGGAGAGGCAAGGGGGCAGTAACAGTGCCAGCGGACAAAACTGGGAGAAGGAGTGAAGAAGGATCGCGAGCGGGCTAGCTACAACTGACAAACGGGCCATAGCAAGGGCTTTTGGGCGACAATGAAACCGAGGCGGGACCCTGATGTTACTAACTGAAGCTTTCCCCATCAGAGGTGCAAGCCCAGCAAGCCGAGGCCTACTTCGACCGAGAGTCCGACACCGTAATGCCGACCGTGAGCGAAGCAAGAAGCTTTCCGACCGTGCAAAACTCTAAGCGAGGTGCAAAGAGAGTGCGGTGATAGCGGGACAACCGAACATCATGAGGGGGTGTCAACGACGAACAAGAACGAGAACCCCAGAGAGGGGAGGCTAACGGGCCCCAGAGGATGAGCGAAGATGGCTTAACGTCATCCCCTAGGCAGTAGCCATCGTGGGAGAAGAGAGGTGGATATGGGGAAGTGAAGATGATTTCCCGTGGTGTGGAGATTTCAATCGCCGGAGGTGGAGGAAAGATACTTCATGGCTATCTCTCAGGCCTTTTTTTTTTTTTTGTTATCATGTATTGTTTGTTTTAGGTACAAAAAGCGTTATGCAGGGCTAGCTATAACGAGAAAAAAACCTATAAATCCAATAACACCTGCCCACTTCACCTCTTCATGGGAAAAATCAAACACCCTGAGTCCAGAGGAAAAGTTCCCCCCGCCTAGCACCTAAGATAATAATACCCCAGACACATAAGGAAACAATACATAGAAACGTACAGGTAGAGAGACCCAAACCCTTCCCCAGGCTCCCCAAAACAAAAGAAAAGATCCCGCTGGTCACAAACGGTGCGCCGGGGGGAGAAGATAGATGATCGCCGACATAGGAAAACTCAAAACTCAAGGGCCCACCAAAAACCATGATGGACGGTCGGGCAGGTCATTACATCGATCCAGGGCATTGGACAAAGCCACGGAGGCAGTGCTATACCACGACTAGGAGTAACCAAGGATGGGTCGAACGATCGGAGAGCGTAGAAGCCGAGCGGACCCACCGCGCAGAGGGGATGCCAGTCAATGACGATGAGCAGTAGGGCGCCAGCCAAAGTGTAACAGTAGGATGCCAGCCAATGGGAAGTAGTAGGATGCCTGCCAGGGAGCGGAAAGGGGCAGTAACGGTGCTAGCGGACAAAACCGGGAGGAGGACAGAGGAAGGATCGCGAGCGGGCTAGCCACAACCGACAAAGGGGCCATTGTAAGGGCTTTTCGGTGACAGCGAAACCGAGGCGGGACCGAGATGTTACTAACCGAAGCTTTCCCCATCAGAGGTACACGCCCAGCAAGCTGAGAGCTAGTTCGACCGAGAGTCCGGTACCGTAACGCCGACCGTGAGCGAAGCGTGAAGGTTTCCGACCATGCAAAACTCTGAGCGAGGTGCAATGAGAGTGCGGGGTAAGGCGGAGAACCGAACTTCATGAACCGGTGTCAACGAAGATCAGGATCGAGAATCCGAAGGAGGGGGGGCGCCTCGCCCTGGAGGAGAAGGAGAGATGGCTTAACGTCAACTCTGAGGCAGTAGCCATCGTGGGAAAAGAGAGGTGGGTGGGGGAAAGTGACCATGATTTCCCGTAGTGTTGAGATTTCAATCGCCGGAGGTGAAGGAGAGATGGTTTGTGGCTCTCTCTCCGGCCCTAAGGCCTGCCTTATATGGGCATCTTCATACCCCTACCCCAGGTGACTCATCACCTTGGATTATATAACCTCTATAACTCATAAGTGAGTCATCACGTGAGCTCCATCCGAAGACTTCTAAAGGTCACTGCTCAATATACCGTTAACCAATTAAAACCCATAAAACAAATCATGTACTCAAATGAGTCACATGTGTGAAACCCATGACTCATAAAGTCAGTGATGTGCGAAAGTCATTAGATCACATGACTCACAATCACGAGTTATGAAAACAATCAACCAATCATCTCATAGCGATAACAGACTATTATGTAATCATGGGAGATACTACATCAGCAAAAAAGGTGTTTGCTACAGACGGATAGGCATTGCGTCCGGACGCAGGAAATCAGTCTGGAGCATCCTGTGCACCCAGCCCGCCCTCAGATAGCCCCAGCACACTGGTTCCATCCTAGTCCGTTGGGTGTAATACAACCCGCATCCTGTCTGCCCAGTGCACCTGAATAGTCCATTTCACACCCGAATCTCCGGAAGAGCACTAAGGTATGTGACCCATAGGGGTCAGCATTGGGGAACTCTTCCGGCCCCTGATGGCCTCTACTTAGAACAGACTACTTTATCACCAGGTAAAGGCTGTTCAGACGAAAAAGGATCCAAACATAGGATGACTAACCATCTATTATCCCGGTAACGAGCCAAAACATACCCCTTATTTGATCACTGCTAACAATACTCGCAAAAGGTTTCTAAGTTATTGCACACCTCGTATCAGGCTTCATGATCGAATCAGTGGAAGTATTGATTATTATCAACCTTCAGAGAGGGGCATGCTCTGCCATCCAGGTTGACACTATTCATTACCCCTAAGCGAGCGGATTCCAATGAGGGCCTGCCTGACTCGAGCGGACATTGCCCAGTGTCCGGTGAGCTATGTGCCTTTTTCTTCCTGCTGACCTCTATAGCCATGCAGACGCTTCGAGAGCTATACCAGTCGATTCCCCTCAATGAGCGGATTCCAATGAGACCCTTCCTGACTCTAGCGGATTCCAATGAGGCCCTGCCTGACTCTAGCGGACATCAGCCAGTACCCGGTGAGGTATCTGCCTTTTTCTTCCTGCTGACCTCTATAGCAATACGGACACTTCGAGACCTATACCATTCGATTCCCCTCAACCGGCGGATTCCAACGCACCGTGTCTCGAGGCTGTCTAACAGCTTGTTGAATCGCTATTCATACATTTGTACTTGAGTTCCCCAGGCAAGTACTTTCAAATTGTTGGCTACTGGGCGCTACAGGCATGCGGACACTTCGAGGCCTATACCATTCGATTCCCCTCGCCGAGCGGACTCCAATGAGACCCTTCCCGAGTCTGGCGGACATCTGCCCCCTGAGATATCTGCCCTTTTCATCATGCTGACCTCTATAGTCCTGTGAATGCTTCGAAACCTATACCATTCGATCCCTCTCGACCGGCGGATTCCAACGCACCCTGTCCCGATACTGTCCAACGGCTGGTTCAATTGCTATGTATACTTTCGTACTTGTGTTCCCCGGGCAGGTACTTTCAAATTGTTGCCTACTGGGTGCTACAGGCATGCGGACACTTCGAGGCCTATACCATTCGATTCCCCTCGCCGAGCGGACTCCAATGAGACCCTTCCCGACTCTGGCGGACATCTGCCCGCTAAAGTATCTGCCTTTTTCATCCTGCTGACCTCTATAGCCATGCGGACGCTTCGAGACCTATAATGTGATTTATGGGGAACCTGATCAGGACCGGGATCCCGATCACCCATAGCAACCACTGCAAAATCAAACTTCCATCCCATTATCTCAATGAATAATAGAGATACTACTTTGAAAATCTAGTTACAAGTACTTTAAAATATAGGGAATCTGAAAATCTAGTTTTTATTTTCTACTAATGAATTATTACTCTGGTATAATGGTTTTAAGATAGCCCATTGCAGAAAAGAATAATACTCTTTCCAAGGGCTATAGGGTTGAAAACCCTCCATCGAGAACATTCTAAAATAGATAGCAGTATAGTATAAGTCTTATATATTAAGATTAATCTAGTTTTAATTTAATTTATAATTGGTTTTCCAAGCAATAGTTGTTAAAAGAGAGATGGAAAACTACATATAAACTACATACAAATTGGGTCAATTTTACCATGTAATATCTACATATATAGTTGGCCAATGAACTCCATTCTTTGTAATACTCTTTACTATAATATCTCAACTAAGTATACAAAGTTTAAAGCTGAATAAACACGTTTTGCATAATCTATACTTAGATTGTTATCAAACTAGTAAAAACTATAGATAAATCACTTTACTACTATCAAATTGCAATTGTGAATTATTTAAACCAATATTCAGTTATGAGATTATTCTAAAGGGTCTTAGAAGTCAGGCTGTACATTGTAGAGCTTGCCAAAATAATAGTTTCTTATTAGATTATATATTTATTGCATTTAGTTAAAGATAACAAATCCTCTTTCAACTACTTAACATAATTAAATATACTTGTCTAGCAAATATATAAACCATCTAGCATTGTTTCCTTATATTCCTCAAATTATAGATTGACTTCTAGTGTACTCAAAATTATATTTGATTGATTTGAGAATTAGAGAAAGGTTTATCAGGTATAACATATTACTATTCATAGTATAGAGTGTAAGTGATATGAGAGACATGTTTGTCTAACAAAACTTTGAATATTTGCTTAGAATATTATAGGCAAGGGTATTACAAAGAATGGAGTTCATTGGCCAACTATATATGTAGATATTACATGGTAAAATTGACCCAATTTGTATGTAGTTTATATGTAGTTTTCCATCTCTCTTTTAACAACTATTGCTTGGAAAACCAATTATAAATTAAATTAAAACTAGATTAATCTTAATATATAAGACTTATACTATACTGCTATCTATTTTAGAATGTTCTCGATGGAGGGTTTTCAACCCTATAGCCCTTGGAAAGAGTATTATTCTTTTCTGCAATGGGCTATCTTAAAACCATTATACCAGAGTAATAATTCATTAGTAGAAAATAAAAACTAGATTTTCAGATTCTCTATATTTTAAAGTACTTGTAACTAGATTTTCAAAGTGGTATCTCTATTATTCATTGAGATAATGGGATGGAAGTTTGATTTTGCAGTGGTTGCTATGGGTGATCGGGATCCAGGTCCTGATCGGGTTCCCCGTAAATGACATTACCATTCGATTCCCCTCGACCAGCGGATTCCAAGCCACCCTGTCCCGATGCTGTCCGACCACTGGTTTAACGGTTATCCATACTTTTGTACTTTAGTTCTCCGGGCATGTACTTTCAAATTGTTAGCTATGGAGTGCTACTGTTTTCTAGACTAGCTTTAATAAATATATACCTATTTTAGTATCTAAATGAGTCAAATAAGTAAACATGAGTAATACTGGATGTATCTTTCTGGACAATTTGGATATTCTCCACAGTTTTCACTCTCTCATTCAAAGTGCTCGAAGGTAGAGTTGTTGACTTAGGAGGTATCCGATGATAGCCTGTTACACGTGCATACTTCCACTATTCTACTATCCTATCGGGTTGCATCTGGAGAACCTTTCTGCATCCGGTACCTTCTGAGTCCTTGGTTGCGTCTGGTTCCTCCGGGCGGCATAGACCCCTGTTCCCAAGCACCCCCCAAAAGACTGTACACCCAGGATGCGAGTTTACGTTCTATGCGCCTGGACTGCCAGACACACAGGGAGCACGCGGTGCGTCCAGGTGTAACCTTTTTTTTTTGCTGATGTATGAGTCAACTGACTTCATAGCGTTAAAGAATAAAATACCTATGACTAATAACATATTAGTCATGTGCAATCTGTCTTGCTTAGTCACAGTTTGTGACGGTTATTGAAACATTGATTGAAAAATTCATATGTCAAAGACATTTACAAACACAGTAAACCTGTTTTGAAAATATCTCATATAACAAAAATCAAGATAATTGTAGATTTATCAGTGTTATAAATTCATTTAATCTTGCTTTACTCATAAGTTATAATCATTATTTAATATATTTTTACCTATAACATTTCTCATCATTTATTACTTTGACAAAAACAAAACTATTTTACATCACATCAAAGAGTAAACTGTAGCAATTAGGTACCTTTTATTTGTAAAGTCTTCCCTTGATACCTAGTTGAGTTATTTGACTTACTTTTTAAAAAACTGTTTTTCTGATTTACTCAAAACTTGGTGGGTTGCTATGCAAACTAAAAGCGCCTCTAACTCAAAATACAAAAACAGCAGGTTTATGTTACGGGGTAGCCAACACGGTAGGATTCCGGGCTAACTAGGCCGAGGATATTCGAGACAACGGAATATTGGTCAGGAAGGCTCAAGGTGAATTGTTCGATAAAGTAATAGAAGACTATCGTAATAACTTATAATATTGTTAAGGTCTCTTCTCCGTTGCTTGATGATGTTCTCAACCATCGGGGAGAGCCCTACTATTTATACTACATCAGCAAAAAAAGCGTTTGCTCCGGGCGGATAGGCATTGCGTCCGGACGCAGGAAATCCTTCTGGAGCATCCTGTCCGCCCAGCCCGCCCTCAGATGGCCCCAGCACAATGGTTGCATCCTAGTCCGTTGGGCGCAATACAACCCGCATCCTGTCCGCCCTGTGCACCTGGATGGTCCATTTCATGCCCTAATCTCCTGAAGAAACCCAACGTAAGTGACCCATATGGCTCTGCATTGGGGAACTCTCCCTGCCCCTGATGGCCTCTACTTACAATGGACTACTTTATCACCAGGTAAAGGCTCTTCGGATGAAAAAGGACCTACAGATAGGATGACTAACCATCTATTGTCCCGTTAATGACCCAAAACATACCCGTTATTTAATCACTGCTAACCACTCGGGCAAAAGCTTTCTAAGTTCTTCCCACCCCGTATCAGGCTTCATGATCGAATCAGTAGAACTATTGAATATTATAAACCTTCAGAGAGGGGCATGCTCTTCCATCCAGGTTGACACTATTTATTACTCCTAAGCGAGCGGATTGCAATGTGGCCCTGCCAGACCTGCGCGGACATCGGCGAGTGCCCGGTGAGGTATCTGCCCTTTTCTTCCTGCTGACCTCTATAGTCATGCGGACGCTTCGAGACCTATACCATTCGATTCCCCTCGGCGAGCGGACCCCAATGAGACCCTTCCCGACTCTGGCGAACATCTGCCCCCTGAGATATCTGCCTTTTTGATCCTGCTGACCTCTATAGCCATGCAGACGCTGCGAAACCTATACCATTCGATTCCCCGTGACCTGTGGATTCCAACGCACCCAGTCCCGACGCTGTCCAACCGCTGGTTGAAATGTTATCCAAACCGTTGTACTCGAGTTCCCCGGGCAAGTACTTTCAAATTGTTGGCTAGTGGGTGCTACAGGCATGCGGACGCTTCGAGGCCTATACCATTCGATTCCCCTCGCCGAGCGGACTCCAATGAGGCCCTTCCCGACTCTGGCGGACATCTGCCCGCTCAGATATCTGCCTTTTTCATCCTGCTGACCTCTATTGCCATGCTGACACTGAGAGACCTATACTATTCGATTCCCCTCGACTGGCGGATCCCAACGCACCCTGTCCTGACGCTGTCCGACCGCTGGTTGACATGTTATCCAAACCTTTGCACTGGAGTTCCCCGGGCAACTACTTTCAAATTGGTGGCTACTGGGTCCTATAGGCATGCGGACACTCAGATATCTATAGTATTCGATTCCCCTCGGCGAGCGGACTCCAATGAGACCCTTCCCGACTCTGGCAGACATCTGCCCGCTGAGATATCTGCCTTTTTCATCCTGCTGACCTCTATAGCCATGCGGACGCTTCGAACCCTATACCATTCGATTCCCCTCGACTGGCGGATTGCAATGCACCCTGTCCCGACGCTGTCCGACCGCTGGTTGAAATGTTATCCAAACCTTTGCACTTGAGTTCCCCGGGCAAGTACTTTCACATTGGCAGCTACTGGGTCCTATAGGCATGCGGACACTTAGAGACCTATACCATTCGATTCCCCTCTGCGAGCGGACTCCAATGAAACCCTTCCCGACTCTGGCGGACATCTGCCCCCTGAGATATCTGCCTTTTTCATCCCGCTGAGATCTATAGCCATGCGGACGCTTCGAAACCTATACCATGCGATTCCCCTCGACCGGCGGATTCCAACGCACCCTGTCCCGACGCTGTCCGACCGCTGGTTGAAATGTTATCCAAACCTTTGTACTTGAGTTCCCCGGGCAAGTACTTTCAAATTGTCCGCTACTGGGTGCTACAGGCATGCGGACACTGTCCGACCGCTGCTTTAAGGCTTATTGCTACTTTTGTACTTTAGTTCTCCGGGCAAGTACTTGCAAATTCTTAGCTACCGAGTGCTACTCTTTTCTAGACTAGCTTTAATAAATATATTCCTATTTTAGTATCTAAATGAGTCAAATAAGTAAACATGAGTAATACTGGATGCATCTTTCCGGACAATTTGGATATTCTCCACTGTTTTCACTAACTCATTCAAAGTCCTCCAAGGTTGAGTTGTTGACTTAGGAGGTATCTGATGATAGCCAGTAACACCTGAGTACTTCCACTATGGTACTATCCTATCGGGTGGCGTCCGGAGAACCTTTTTGCGTCTGGAGAACCTTTCTGTGTCCGGTACCTTCTGAGTCCTTGGTTGCGTCTGGTGTGTCCGGGCCGCATGGACCCCTGTCCACAAGCACCCAATAAAAGACCGCACACCCAGAACGCGAGTTTACGTTCTATGCGCCTGGACCGCCGGACGCACAGGGAGCACGGGGTGCGTCCGGGTGTAACCTTCTTTTTTTTGCTGATGTAATGTTCACGCTACTTTGACTTCTCTAGTAAAGAAGTATCTTTCTAAGAATTCAGTTCGTCAGAACAAAGTGCGAACACTGTTTGACCCTGAATCTTGCCCAGCTTGACTCTGAGAATCTCCCCACTGCTATTTCTTCTGAGGGTGTCCCCACTCCACCAATAGCCAGTCTTCGATCTCTTCGTCCTGATAGACTATAATGGAATATGCAGTCTAAATGCCTACATACCAATAGTATCATGAGTATGGAGTGATCAAGTCCGATACTCATCTATCAATGCATAATGCG